>Ga0208564_1000108_pt1 | contig 76233 bp, 86 predicted proteins | sample AD_UKC073_MetaG_FD_184439 | JGI IMG/M metagenome (GOLD analysis project Ga0208564, IMG submission 184439) | Active sludge microbial communities of municipal wastewater-treating anaerobic digesters from USA - AD_UKC073_MetaG (SPAdes) (version 2) | ecosystem: Engineered > Bioreactor > Anaerobic >... | reverse complement strand
CGTATTTTTCCGAACCGGGAATCGGTTGTCCGATTGATTGGTGCCTTATTGATGGAAATGGATGAAAAGTGGTCCAGCGGCAAAAGATACCTGGACATGACGGAATACCATGAATGGAAAAAACAATAGCAACAAGCAAAAAAAGTAAGTAAGGTTACCCCAATACGCTGAGTTCATCTAACCGAGGGATTTTACACACACTTATGGACTTGATCCCTAATCTGCGCTCGTACAAGTCTTCTCCATCTGTCCCTTGGATTGCCATTTCAAACTCCGCCCCCTCTGGGGGACCCAAAATCTGTATTAAGGCTTCATCTCCAATGCGCTGTACAGGATAGCGAAGAGAACCTCCGGTCACGCCCATTCGGTAACTGATGGCCAGTTCATAGGAAGTGATATAGGGCTCGACTTCTTCAGTAGACAGCAAAACAATTCTTAGTACTCTGTCGTCTACCAGTTCATTTCTTTTGAAGACGCAACCTGTAAGTAGCAGGGACATACACAGCACAAAGCAGATCCATTTCAGGCGTCTCAACAAGCTCACCACCTTCAGATTACTCTTCTGCATTGTAGTAGAAGCCAACTATCACACTGTCCATATCAGAATCATCGGCAGGCTGATAAAGCACGCACAACGTTCCATCTGCCAACAACTCCATATCAACAGCATGTGCTCTACTCGATTTCAACCCAAACCGGGGCATGTCGATTGTCTTAAGGGTTTTCCCATCTTGCAGGCGATGTACAGATATTCCTGTGGAATCGGACACGGCAACTCCGCTGTCGCTTATGCAAGCACCACCTGCAAACTTCCCATGAAGGTAAAGTGGTTCCATTTTGTTTTCTGGCAATAGCTTAAGAACATACACTGAACTGACTAGATAGGAAGCGTTTGCTGCAAGTAGACCGTTGGTAGAGATACTCTTACTACCAGTAGGCAGACCATCAGCGTCAGTGATCATTTCAAAGCCATAGTATGAGTAAAAAACACGATTTCCTGCACTAAGCAGATCCCTGTCAATATGAAACTCCATCTCTTCTAATTGTCCCGGACCGCTCCAGTATACGTCTTTACCTTTTGCCTCGCTTTGCACATAAAGTCTGCCGTCGTCTGTCATTGCCAGCGGGTAAGAGACGTCAGTGATTGTGAACTGGTCGATTTCGTTTAGATCCAAATCGAACACGCGAACTCTGTTATCTGATCTCACAGCAATAACGTTGCTCTCCCTGGTGGCTGCAACCTCTTTACAGAGCTCGTTCAGTTCAATGGTTTTCACGAGGGCAAAATCCTTGTAAATTGCTAGTTTGCTCTGCAAACCATACAAAACAGCCAGCAAGTTGTCCTTGAGTACTGCAAGATCTACTATCGGTTCGTTAAAGTCTAGCCATCTATCTGCAACCTCTACTGAAAAGAGCCTGCTTTCCCTTTTAATACCGTCGTCCATAGTGAGCGCTAACTTGTAGGAACCAATAAAGTCAAGGGTTAACTCCAAAGAAGCACCTTCTCCGAGTACCGCTGGTAGCTGGCTTCCTTCTGGCTGCTGAACGACAGTCCACACAAACTTAGTTTCTTTACTGGTAACGCTTTTAGAACCATCTAGTTTGATAGGCTTACCGGTTTCCGCTAAAGCAGGCACTGAGGCAATAAGAACAAACGGTGCCTCATCGACAGCAAGGTGCACAAGCACCGGCGGAAGGGATCCACTTTGAGCGCGGATGCTTTCTAGCACAGGGATTCTCTGCACCAACTTGTTTCCGGAGAAGAAGAAACGGCCAATGAATAAACGCCGCTTTGGAGGCTGATCTTCCCTCTGCCTATACCGTCTTTAACCTCCATCACCGAAAACACTTCGACTTCGTCGGATCGAAAATGCATAATCGCACGATCGTATGCGTCTTTGGGGATGGCTGAAAGATCGACAGCAAACTCAATAGGATACACGTCAATGAAAGTTTTCTTGCACCCAGAAACTAGAAGCAGGCAAAGGAGAAGAAGGAGGAGTAATGCTTTCCGCCTCATCTTAGAGCCACCTCCTATAGAAGACGATTAGAGCTTTGTTTTCTTCGGCCAAATCGATCAAGCACGAGACTTGTTCATCGGAAGCACCACAGGCAAGTGGCGTGCACGCCAAAGACACTTCACCGTCTGTTGTAAACACCGGTAGATCGATGGTGTACTTCTCCTCGAGAGTGTAGGCATCTGTAACCCTCAGGTAAGCCACGGACTGTCCCTGTAGTCCCCAAATCGTTTCGGATCCTACTTGCTCTACACTCTTCGGCTCAGCGTCAGAAAAAATCTTGTCTTTAGCCCTTATGACACCATTGAGACGGGAGTTCAGATAAGCAACAGTTCCCGTATTGTCCACAAACGTACCGTTCAAAAGGGACCAAATACTATAAGGTGCTTTGACGGGAACGAACACTGAGCCCAAGTAAAGCAAGGAGGCCGTATCTTTCTTCCATCTGTACAGCTGGAATCCGGAAGGAACAGTAGCGATTATTAGCTCGGTCCCCGGCACCACTGTCATATTGTATATAGTGTACGTGTTCGCTTTCACCCAGTTTCCTTCGTAGCGGTAAACATACAGTTCACCACTGTATCCTAGCAGATCGGTAAGGTTAGCCAAGATACCTTCTTCGGTAATGAAAAACACTTTATCGACTCGCTGGCCCTCGCTAGGAGAGATCTGGGCAATCTGCGTGTCGCCTGTTATATCCCATAGATACAGTTTATCGTTGGCTACAAGACCTACCTTTGAGCCATTATCATAAAGGAGAAACTGGACCACTTTCAGGCTTGATGCTAACCGCGTTTTCTCGTTTTCTGAAACACGGTAAAACGCCCCTGATTCTGTCAGTACGAAATACGCACCGTCGTGGAAGTCCGCTTCTTTTACCTTTTCTTCAATCCAGATCATATCCACTACACAGTTAATGTAGACGTACTGCAAACCGTAAGAGCCCCGAGATAACGCATAGGCTTCTACAACGTAGACGCCTTCTCTGTCGCATTCCAAGCTGACCTCTCGTCCGGTTGCGCTATCGAGACTAGCAGCACTTCCCTCAGGTTGATAAACCAGCCTCCACTGGACTTGATCACTGGTTCCTGTTGTTTTAATAGTTACCTTTTCGCCGCTCTTTACTAAATCGGGAACGGAGATTTCACCGAAAAGCTCATCTGTAGCGACAACATCGGGAAGGTCAAACCTCAGTTTTTTGGTGTCTTTTTCGACGAGAACTTCTGGAGCGAGAACAATAGAGTTGAGAATGTACCCTTGATAAGTAAGGTCCACCGACAACGACCAAATACCGGGATCGATTGTCATCACTGCTTGAAACTCAGTTCCCTTTTTCACCATTGGCTCCACTACAGTAGTTCCGTCTGGCTTCAAAGCCATCAACACTACATCAATGGGGTAATCCTGCAAAAACGGGATCGTAACCTGCACGTCCACCCTATGGCCAAACAAGCTGATGCATCCAGACAGAAACACTGCAGCGAAGATGAGTAAAATAAAAGACTTATTCGGTTTAATTTTCGCTCCCTCCCATCTATGGAAGTGAAAAAATCATTTGTTTCCACTATCCATCGAATTGTTAACAATCCCTTCTCGCGAATCGTGTAATTCAATAAAATTTTTAGTGTTTTTCTCCAGTCGCTCTACTGCTTTAAAATCAAACTGCTGCAGCCTGTTACGGACTGCAGCAGAAGCTTTAGAACACCTTGACCCAGAGACACTTGAGATAGAGGCTTTCTGGATAAGACAAGACCCACGGGTGGTCTCCTGATTGATAGGTTACCCCCAGTACTTGCAGGGTTTTTCCGGAGCCACTGTAACTCCGGCGCACCGCTTCAATCAAGAGATCCAGATCGATTTGATATGCGCAGCTGCACAAACCCAAAACTCCTTCTTCTTTCAGGTGCGGAACAGACAAACTCACGATGTTCCGAAAGATCTCGACTCCCTGCTTTCTTTCTTCCTTCTTCTTGATAATCGAAGGCGGATCGAGGACAATGATGTCGAAAGGTTCGCCTGTATAGGACTGCATGTAATCTTCATAACGGACATTGATAAACTCAACATTATCCAAGCCGTTGGCTGCAGCGTTGATTCTGCCGAGCCTAACTGCATCTTCGTCTTTATCAAGGGCTATCACCTGGCTCGCTCCCGCTTTTGCCATATTGAGGGCAAACCCGCCGGTGTAGGAAAAGGCATCCAAAGCCAAACCGCCATTTGGGGTAATGCTGCGAACAAATAAGCGGGAGTCCTTCTGATCGAAGAAAAACCCCGTCTTCTGTCCGGTTTTAATGTCGACTTTGTAGATCAGATCGTGCTCAGTGATGTTCAGTTCATCTGGCGGCTCTTCACCATAGAGGAGTCCCACATTGCGAGTGAGAATATCTGAAGAGGAGCTTAAAAAATCACTTCTTTCATAAATGCCTTTAGGACTGACAACCTGGGCAAGTGCCGAAACCAAAACCGGTTTGTAGCGCTCCATGCCGACATTGCGTATCTGGAGAACAACAAAATCCCGATATTTGTCGGCGATCACACCTGGGAGAAGATCTGCTTCTCCGTGAATCAGACGGTAGGAGTCGCCAAAACCCCTGCGCTTTTGAGCAGCCTTTTCTACCCTGTTCCTGAAGAAATCCTCGTCGATCTCTTCGTCTGCAAGGGTAAGCATCCTGACGCTCACATTGGATTTGGAGTAGAAGCCCTTGCCTAAAAACTTAAAGTCTTCGCTGAAGACGTTGCAGATATCTCCGTCTTCTTCGACCCCTTCGACTTTCCTGATCTCATCTCTGTAGATGTTGGGATAGCCGTTCAAGACTTTTGCCTCTCGATTTGATTTGAGAAATACCAGTAGCATCGTTTAGACCTCTTTTCTCCTTTGGGGGTATTTCTATGAACAGGATCATTGTCCATGTGGATATGGATGCGTTCTTTGCAGCTATTGAAATCCGCGACAATCCAGAACTTCGCGGAAAACCCGTGATCATCGGTGGCGACCCCAACTCTCCGCGAGGGGTCGTTTCGACCTGCTCTTATGAAGCCCGCAAGTTCGGAGTCCATTCGGCACAGCCAATCGCCCAGGCCAAACGACTCTGTCCTCACGGCATTTTCCTTCGAGGCAACATGGAAAAATACGCCGCAGTTTCCAGAGAACTCATGCAGATCTTTGATGAGTTTACGCCTCTTGTAGAACCTCTGTCAATCGACGAAGCTTTCCTGGACATGACAGGGTGCGAACACTTCTACAAAGGTCTTTTTGACATGGGTTCCCAGATAAAGGGAAGAATCAAAGAAAGGCTTGATCTTACCGCCAGCGTCGGCATCGCCCACAACAAGTTCCTGGCAAAGCTTGCCTCAGACAAAGAAAAACCCGATGGGCTGACCATCGTAGACGATCCGATCACCTTCCTAGACACCATTCCTTTAAGAAAGATGTGGGGCGTTGGCCCTTCAACGTACAAAAAACTCGAATCTATGGGTATTACAGACGTTCCTACCTTAAGGAACACTCCAGTAGACACGCTGGTACGGGCTCTGGGTAAGCAGGGCTTTCAGCTCCACAAGCTCAGCCTCGGAATAGACAATCGCCAGGTGGAGCCTCCTCACGAAGCCAAATCCATCGGCAACGAAGAAACCTTTCCTGAGGACATTTCCGGGTCCCAGGTGCACAAGGAGCTTTTGTACCTTACAGATAAAGCTGCACGGCGTCTGAGACGGCAAAACCTGAAGTGCCGCACGGTAACTGTAAAAATGCGTCTTCCCGACTTTACCACCTTCGAGAAGAGCTCCACCCTCCCCGAGCCTACAGCAGACACAGATATCATTTTCCAAGAAGTGAAAAAGCTTGCCAAACCCTACAAAGGACCGTTCCGGCTCCTAGGAGTAAGTTTAAGCAACCTTGCTGCGGAAACCTCTTTGAGCCTCTTTGAAGAAGAGCAAAACAAGTCTAAGCTTTGGGAGGTCATTGACTCACTGAAAGACAAAGGCCTCGACATCAAGAAGGCTGCTATCCTAGAAGACGATCCGGAAGCAGGAAAATAGCAACGCCGTTTGCTCAAAATGGCAGTAGATAGGGATCTCCGACCAGCCAGCGTGAGTTTTCAAATAGTCCTGCGGTCATTTGCAATACTTCCACTTCATGCGTAAAGTATTGCGGAGGGATTCTATGAACATCCAACAAGTCAAAAACCTTGCCCAGACGGCCTTTACGCTTTTTCTCATCTTGATTCTGTTGATTCTTGCGTTTCCCGAATAAAGCTCACCTCGCTCGCCCTGGTCTCATCCAGTTGGCTAGCGGGGTTTTTTACTTTCCGGCACTCCTTCTAGGTTAAAGCGATCATTCTGTGTGGAGTCTCAGCTTTAGACTTGCCCTCAGAAGGACAATACCAATAAAAGGCTAACTCTCTAAGAGTAAGAAAATACAGACGCGATTTTGCCCGCCGGCAGTGCCTGCGGTTGTAATAGACCTGGAACTAACGATGAAACCAGATCATCGGTCTTATCTACCAGAAAGGAGCAGATAAAATGAGTCAAGTTGGAAAACCGCTTAGAATTGCTTTTCTCTCAGATACTCACTTTGTGGAGGCTGACGACTTCAACTACAAACAGTGGCAAATGGCACTAGAAAAAGCCAAGTCCACCGATCCCGACATTTACTTAGTCGGTGGCGACATCACCAACTCAGGTTCCAAAAAAGAAGCTGAGCTCTTTTTTGCAAGCATCAAGGATATCAACAAGCCCGTGCTGTTTGTGCCTGGCAACCACGACATCGGCAACAAGGTGTTTGAAGGAGTCGAAGGTACGATCACATCCGAAAGAATCGCCTACTACAGAGAAAACTTCGGACCGGACTTCTATGCAGAAAACCACCACGGATATCAGTTTATTATGCTCAACTCCCAGCTTTTTCAAAGCGGGCTGCCAGAAGAAAAAGAACAGATGTCCTTCCTCAAGAAGCAGTTGGAAGTCGAGGGACCGAAAATCATTTTGATACACAATCCCCTCTTCCTGAACTGCGTAGATGAGCCTGGAGGAAACTACTGGAACGCAGAACCTGAAGTCCGCAAAGAGATCCTGGACCTATTGGCAGGGAAAGGCGTTGTGGCGGTGCTTTCCGGACACATGCACAAGCTGATCGTAAACTGCACCGACATCCTGCATCTCTCCTGCCCACCTACGTCCTTCGGCGTTCCAGAAATCCACTTGGGACAGGGTTTTGTGGTTTTAGATGTTACACCAAGCAATATCCACTTCCAATTGTACCATGTAGAGTCTTTGTATGAGAAACCTTAAGCTAAGCTTTCTTTCAAGGAGCTGACCTATGGCAAACAGACTGCTGACTATTGCGTTAATCCTGCTGGGGGTTCTAGTTTTCAGCGGGTGTGATTTTGTGAAGAAACCAGGCACTTTGATCATCAAAACCGACCACGAAGATCTGGACGTTCTCTTGGAAACAGCAAATGGCCAGGAAGTCGCTAGAGGTGCCACCACACACTCTCTAGATCCGGGCACCTATCGTGTAAAAGCCTTTGCCAATGGGTATAAACCTCTAAGCAGAACTGTTTCTGTCTCTAGAGGCCAGACAGCTATCGTCAATATAGATCTTGAACCTCTAACTAAAAAGGGCTATCTAAGTATAGACTATGACCTACCTGATGGAGCAATCTTCCTAGATGACGCCTTCTACGGCTTTACCAGAGCCGGTGCAAAACCGGCGATAGAGGTGTCCCCTGGCCAGTACAACCTAAAACTCACCAGGAGAACATTCGTCTATGAAGAGGTGATTACCATCAAGGAAAACGAGGTCACTTCAGTTGACGTTCCCGATACCATCACTGTAAAGGTGGTTATCGATCGCGACAAAGGGGAAGTCTTCTACTGGCACGACAAAAACCCCGCAAATCTCGACTATCCTGTGCCAAAATCTGTAGGTGAGATCACCAAAACTACCCTCTTAGAGTTCTCCGAAGAGGGCATCTACTGGTTCTACGCCAAATCACCGGGACGGGTGTTCACGGCTGAAATGGTGGTGCTCTCCAAAGAAAAGTTGGAGGTTGAGGTAAACCTTACTTCCGCCCCTGTGGAACAGGTCAGGAAAGCGCTCGCTTCGCCGCTTTTGGGAAGGACCTTTCTTGCGCCTTGGGAGCTGGAAGATTTTGTGCGGTACCAAAAGAAAGCCAATCCACATCAGATCTACATTGCCAAGTACTACCTGTTCTTCGGCAATGAGCTCGTTATCTCCGGAGATCTTGCCTACGCACAGTCGATGCACGAGACCGCCTATTTTAAGTTCGGCGGCGACGTTCTCCCAGAGCAGAACAACTATGCAGGCATCGGTGCAGTGGGCGGAGGCGCTAGAGGACACTCCTTCAACACTCCAGAAGAAGGGGTCCTCGGGCAGTTCCAACACCTGTGGGCCTATGCTACAGCCAAAAGCGCAGGGGAGCCGGTACCTGTGCGAAAATATTCCGCAGAACCTGTGTTTTGGACAGCTAACGTTGATCCCCGCTACCATCTCGTAACAAGGGCAAAAGCCCCTACTCTGAGCTTGCTTGCAGGCAGCTGGGCTACAGACCAGCAGTATGCTCACAAGATTCTCAAGATCCACAACGATCTCTTGGATTATCTCGGTTACTAGCCGAGACCCTTCGGTAAATATGCTTTGCTAGGAGGTGACCAGAGCTGAGTCTTGGGCTAGACAAGAACTCAGCAGAGGTACATGCAGAAAACTGTGATTTGGACCCTGATCGTGGTGCTTTTTGCAGGGGTGTTAGCATGGACTTTCAAACCCAAGAAAGAGAAGGTTAACGTTGGCGATCTCTGGAACGATCCTTCGATTTTTGGTCCGTCAGTGCTTACTGCAGAACAGCTAGATAACTACGTCAAGAGAATCAATCCTAATGCACCTAGTCTTGGGAAATACTACATCGAATGGGGCAAGTACTACGGAATCCGTGGAGATGTCGCGTTCGCTCAGGCCATCCACGAAACAGGTTGGTTTAGGTTCGGCGGCGACGTTCTGCCGGAGCAGAACAACTACGCTGGAATCGGGGCAGTAGGTGGAGGTGCTAGAGGCGCCTACTTCAAAACTCCAGAAGAAGGGGTAATTGCGCAGCTCCAGCATTTATATGCCTATGCTTCCACGGAGCCACTCCCTGGAACCCAGCCCAACGTCGATCCCCGCTTTCACCTGGTAAGACGGGGTTCAGCCCCCACCTGGCCCGACCTCGATGGCAAGTGGGCGGTTCCTGGAGTAGGATACGGCAACAGAGTCCTGAAGATCTGGCGCGACATGGTCGTCCACTACGGCCTCTACAGACCTTAATCATGAATCTGTTCTATCAATATCTCATATAGGAGTGTCACGCATGACAGAAAGCATTTATTACGATGTAATAATCACAGGTGGCAGTACAGGTGGTGTTGCAGCTGCACTGGCGCTGTTAGATTACGGCAGACGCGTACTAATCACAGAAGAGACCGATTGGTTGGGCGGACAGCTCACCAGCCAGGGTGTGTCTGCTCCCGACGAAAATCAGTACATTGAGTACTTCGGTGCACCGGCAACTTACTACGCCTTTAGGGAAGGCGTGCGTAACTACTACCGCAAGAACTTCCGGCTCAGCGACTCTGCGAAATACGTCGCCCGCCTCAATCCCGGAAACTGCTGGGTTAGCAGAATCGGTTATGAGCCAAAGGTAGGCGTTGAGGTTATCAACCAGATGTTGAAAAAATACCTGGAAAACGGACAGTTGACCGTTCTATACAACGCCGTACCTGTAGAAGCTGAAGTTGAGAACGACTACATCAAGTCAGTAACCTACAAGCTAAAAGATGGAAGTACTAAGACCTTCAGCGCCAATCTTTACATCGACGCCAGTGAGATCGGCGATCTTCTTCCGGTAGTCGGTGCAGAGTATGTTGTAGGTGCAGAAGCTAAATCAGAGACAGGAGAGGTACACGCTCCCGACACTCCCCAACCAAAATGGGTGCAGTCTTACACCTTCCCGTTTGTCATCGAATACAGGCCTGGTGAAAACCACGTCATACCGAAACCCGACAACTACGAAGAGAACAAAGTGAAGCAACCCTATACTCTTGACGTAGATTACGGCGACAAGATCATCACCTACCTCATGTTCGGGAAAGCAGAAGGCACCTACGGTTCGTTTTGGACGTACAGACGCCTTATAGACAAAAACAACTTCGACGATCCGGCATATCCAAACGACCTGGCCATGATCAACTGGCCTGGAAATGATTTCATCGGTGGAAGCTTCATCGACGTTTCCGAAGAAGAAAAGGAACGCTTGTTTAAAGCAGCAAAAGACCTGGCCTTGGGCTTTCTGTACTGGCTGCAGACCGAAGTCAAACGCGACGATGGCGGATATGGGTATCCCGAGTTCAAGTTACGCAAAGACGTAATGGGTTCCGAAGATGGGCTCAGCAAGTACCCGTACATCCGCGAGTCTCGGCGCATCAAAGGTATGACCACTGTCATTGAGCAGGATGTAAGCGTAGAGTTTCTTGAAGGTCCTAGAGCCCGCTTCTTCCGCGATGGAGCCGGCCTTGGCAAGTACTTCATCGACATCCACTCCTCCGGATACGAAGAAACAGCCAAAACCTCCCAGGTCTATCCCTTCCAAGTTCCACTTGGCGCACTGATTCCCCGCCGGGTGAAAAACCTCCTTGCCGGTGGAAAGAACCTGGCAGTGACCCATATTACCAACGGTACCTACAGACTGCATCCTGTAGAATGGGCGGTAGGAGAAGCTGCCGGCATTTTGGCTGCAACAGCGCTTTTCCACGACTGCGTGCCTCAGCAAGTTTGGCTGGATGAAAGGCTCCTGCGTAAGACTCAGGCCAACCTGATCGACCACGGAGCACCGGTTTTCTGGTATGTGGATGTGCCTATCGGCCACCCCATCTTCAAAGCGCTCCAGTTCACTGCAGCTTTTGGCACCTACCAGTACGACAAAGACAAAAACCTGATGTTCTATCCTGACAACGAGATCACACAATCGGATCTGGAGTTGTGGGCTCAAGGGCTTAAAGACGGTGCCGGTATTCCCGCAAACCCGGAAAGCGCAGAAGCGTTCTTGACGTCCATCGCGGAGCGCTTTGACGTCGAAGCACCTGTTCTTGCAGACAACACACGCAAATCATTTGCCGTCGCTTTGGACGAAATCCTTAGAGACGCGTATTTGAGGTAAAAGCGAAAAGGGAGTGCCCAGTTCTGCCTTAAGCAGCTGGCACTCCCTTTTGGTTGTATTGAATTTGGTTTCGATTGGGATCAGCCTATTCCGGCAGTGTCACAGGTCATACCTGTAGACCAGATCGCCGTCTTCCCCTTCACCGGCAAACTGAAAGCCGGCACCGGCAAAACACCTGATACTCACAGCATTTTGCGGGAAGATGTGAGCTTCGATACTCCTTATCCCCTCTGGAAGAATCTCCCTTACGTTTTGAACCAGTAAGCGCAAAGTACTCTGCCCGAGCCCCTGCCTCTGCAGATCTGGCCTTACGATCAGCGCAATTGTCAGAACACCTTCATTGTCTCTTTCTCCCCAGACAAGCCCAACAAGGTCTCCGTCACTGAACACGCTGAAGAAGTACCAGTCGGGGTTTGCCTTTAGGGTACTCCAGTACTCGTGCCAGTCACTGACGCCAATCCAGTTCTCGATCGATTGATCATCTGCCCATCCAGCTACAATATGGATCTCTTCTTCCTTAGTTCTCTGTATCTCCAGCATTGTGTCAAACTCCCCATCGGAATCTAGTAGTTGCTTCACATATCGTCAGAAAAGCTGCATCCCCGTGGAGGCAGCTTTTCTTTTGGAGGCTACGTATCGTCTTGCGCACGAACCTTCCGAAGTGGTGATGGTTAACTTTCCACCTCTTCGGAGACGTCGGACTTTGCTTCAAGTTTTTCGTTGTAGATCTCTTCTGCAGCTTCAACACAGAGTGGTCTGCTGAAGACATACCCTTGAATATAGTCGCAGCCTATCTCTCTGAAGAAAAGGTACTGCTCAACCGTTTCAACACCTTCAGCTACCACTTTCAAGTTCAAGTCCCGCGCGATAGTGATTATCCCCTTAATAACACTCTTGGTTTTTTCATCGCTGTACTTGTTGGCGATAGACCGATCAAGTTTGAGAACATCCACCGGTAGGAATGTCAGGTAGTTCAATGATGAGTAGGCTTTGCCGAAGTCGTCCATGGAAATGGTAATACCCATCTCCTTGAGCTTTTTGAGAAACGCCAGTGTAGTTTCTTCTTGGTTGATCAGGAGGTTTTCGGTAATCTCAATCTCCAGAGATGAAGGCTGAATACCTGTTTCGTCCAGAAGTTGTTGCAAGAGCGGAATAAACTGCTCGTCGTAAAGCTGTCTGGCAGAAAGATTGATGGCTACAGACTTGGGCGGAAGCCCCTTATCCTTCCAGCGCTTCATCTGATGAATGACTTCTCTAATAACCCAACGGCCTATTTCTACTATGAAACCTCGTTCCTCGGCTACCTCGATCACCTGCAGAATAGGATAGTCTAAACCCTGCACTCTGAGAAGCGCTTCGTAGCCACTGATGGTTCCATCTTCAGAAGCTACCTTTGGCTGGTATAAAATGGTAAAACCGTCTTCTTCAAGAGCCCTGCGTATCTCCTTTTCGATCGTGGTCTTCACCTTGAGCGATTCGCCCATCGAAGGATGATAGAACACATAGCTGCTCTTGGCTACAAGCTTTGCGCTGTACATCGCCAAATCGGCGAACATCACCAGATCGGTCTCTGTGTGCGCATCTTCCGGGTATACTGCAATCCCGATACTGCACTGGACGTAGAGTTCATCACCGGCAATACGTATGGGGTCGTTGAAGATGGAGATTAGATTCTCCACAAAGCTTATCACGGCGTCAGCGTCTTGTGCACCGCGAACAAGAAGCAGGAACTCATCTCCGCCGAAGCGGTAAACCCCCACGTTTTCATTGACCTGTTTAAGTAGCAACTTCCCGATTTCAATAAGGACCTGATCTCCGTAGACGTGGCCGAAAGTGTCGTTCACGTCTTTGAAGTTGTCGATGTCCAGCATGAGCACTGCCACCGGTTCTTCTCTCTCAAGATGGGCGTTGAGATGCTCGCCAAACACCCTGCGGTTGGGAAGTCCCGTCAGAGGGTCTTTGGTGGCTAGGGCTTCGATCATCTTACGCAGCTGCTCGTTCTTTTCAAAATGGACGTAGATACGCTCGAGAAGGCTGTTAATGCTGCAGTACAGACCGGCAAAGGGATCATTACTTGCAAAATTCAACTTCTGTCGTCTCTCCAAGTTGAAGTCGAGGTATCTCAACTGCCTGTCCATAAGACCGATAGGCTTGATAATGTTGATCTGCTGCACCCAGAAAAACGCCAGGCTGAGGACGATGGCTGTACTGAGAAACCCAACTGCACTGGTACGCAAAATGAGGTTGAGCTCCTCCTGGCTGATCCCTACTGCCAGAACGCCTTCGATATCCCCGTTATTGTAAAACGGCACTGCAACCTCTAAAACCGGACCGTGAAGACCTTCCCTAAACCAGGTCTTAGCTTTGGGCGTACCACGCAGCGCCATCTGGTAGTCTTCATTGTCTGCATAGCTTACACCCGCGTACTGCGGCTGGGAGTCGGCAATAGCGACGAGGTTTTCATCCAGTATAAACGCATAATAAATGCTCTCGTTGTCGACTGTTCTTTCAACGATATTCTGCAAACTGTAATCTTCGGTCATTTGGTACACATGTTCTGCGTACATGCCCGCCTGCACAAAGTAGCCGTCTTCGTTGCGGCTATAGACAAACTTAAAGTGTTCATCGGTATCGGTTGACTTGCGGATAGGCTCCGAGTAGAAAGTCAATCCGCTCTTGTTAAATCGATCAATTGGATCCCCCGGCGTACTGCGCCAGCCGATAAACTCCCCTGTAGAGGAGTTGAGGATTTCTCCTTCAGGACTGTACCAGAATATCTCATCGGTATCGGTTATCTGTGCAAAATAGGCTAACCGTTCATTGGTTATGCTGTCTGCATTAGCGAGCGTTAGAAACGCAGCTTGCCTCAGATCCCTTTCAATACGTTGATTGATGAAATCCAGCTGCGCTTGGTTGCTGCGAATGGTCTGCACTAGAAGTTCAGCGTAGTTGTAGCCGTCTTGGGTAAGTTGATTGATAAAAAGTCCACGAGTAACTATGTAGCTGATAAAAGTCACCAAGAAAATTGCCACGATAACCATGATCACCGGAAGATAGATTAGCCTATCCTTCTTTAAAATCGGTTCCTCAGCCATGACTAATAAACCTCCGTATAAAACCAAATGGCTTGCTCATCTAGCCCCAAAAGCAAATGTTTCCGAAATTTTCCTATCATATCTTACTTTTCTATCACATTCCACAAAGAAACTCAACCTAAACTTTCCAACAGTAACTTCTACATAGGAGTAAACATCAACCTCCAAACCAGATTGCCTTTGTGCTTTGTTGCTGCTGCATCTAGCACCCTTGTATCATGCTGGGCTACTGCGAAGAAAAACAACGGGAAGGTTTGAGAGCTACGTCTCGAACCTTCCCAACAATTAGCATAAATGGTACTACGGCAAAATGCGTAGAAGTGATATGTTGTTTTTCCGTCTGCCGCGGTCCTTCCAGCTATGCTGATAGGTCCTTAGAGCGGTCAAAAAGGCTTTTGAATTCTGCTTTGGTGATGCCCTTAAAAGCCACAAGCGTCGCTGCCACGCGGATTACCCCTGCCAGGAAGAAGATCTGCCTTTCAGTGAAGAATTTGAGCAGCCATACGCCAACTGTAGGGAAAACTACTCCTGTAAGACCAATCAAAACATGGAAGAGAGCCGTTGCCGTAGGCCGATACTTTTCTTCTGACGATGACAGCAGGATGTTGAAATAAGCGATGTTGTAAGCTGCCATGGAAACCCCGTTGAGAGCCTGCATTAAGTACAGAGAAGTTACAGAACTGGCAAGCGCTGCCCACAGGGGTACAAGGGTGATGCCCAGAAGGGAGATGCTGAAAACTACTCTGTCTCCGCTTCGCTGAGACTTCCTGCCCCAGAAAAACGACGAAACAACCATAACCGCATTACTGATAGCGGTCATGTTTCCGATTTGAAACTGACTCAGCTGCATCTCTTCCACGTAGAAAATGGTCCAAATTGCATTGGGAATAGTGAGGCCCACGTAAACTATGGCTATGGTAATAAGAAACTTCTGGAATTCTTTGCCCAAAGTAGGATGGCCAAAGATGTTTTTCAGTTTGATCAAATAGGGCTCCTGGTCTTCTTTCTTTGCGACTTGAGTTGCCGGTTGTACCCTGTGCCTACTCATGATATAGGTATCGATGAGACCAAATATGGAAGCAATACCAAAAACATAGAAGTAGTTGTAGGGATAAGCGATTTTGTCGAGGATAGAGCCTGCAACAATCGTGCAGATAAAAGTAAGCAGGCCGACTACAGCGTTTTTCGCACCAAAGACCCGTCCTCTCTCTCGGGGTGGAAAGCAGTTAGCCACGATGTCGGTGTAAGCAAGACCGGCAACGACAGCTGGAATGGTCATAAGTGTCAGGACGGTTAAAAGCACACTGGGAGGTAGTCCCATAAATGCCGCAAGTCCCAAAAAAAAGTAGCCGATGCGGTTGAAAAAAACACCAACTGTAAGGTATGGCACCTTGTTTGCCCTCCGTTCCAAAAGGCTAGCAACAGGCACCATTAATAGCACGTTCATGAGATTAGGAAGAGCTGTAATAAGGCTTAACTGAAACGGTGAAGCTCCCATCTTCAACGCTAGCACGCCGATAAAAGAACCGGTGAGCCCGTACATCAAACTGTAGGCTGCACCTTCAGCTACTGTAACCTTGAAGTTGTGACGCAAGTCTTTTTGGGTACTTACGTCACTTTGAACATCCTGCAACTTATCACCTCTATTCTCCATCCGAAACTAACTGCTTCGCTAGTGTTTTAAGGCAGGATTATCCTCGGTTTTTTCTCGTTCATTCTAAAGAGAACGATAGTGCGGCCAAGAACGTGAATGATCTCGGTGCCCGGCAGCCTCTCTACAAGGCTTTGGGCAAGATCCTTAGGATCCTCTTCTACGGTTTTCAGTACTTTGATCTTGACCAGTTCCCTCGCAGTGAGAGCTTCATCCAGCGAGCTGATCGTTCCGTCTGTAATGCCTTCTTTACCGATTTGCACTATAGCATCCTCAGTACTGGCAAGCCCTCTGAGGTAAGCTCTCTGTTTGCTTGTAAGCATAAAAGACCCCCTAATTTGCGTCTAGCGATTTGAGGTATTGTTCTCCTCGATTGTAACAGAGCCCAGAAGAACGAGCAATATGGAAAGCGGCGCTTTCTCAGCGCCGCTTTACGTGGTCTTTTCTCGTAGGCGAAAGCTTAGTGAGTATAAGCTGTCGCTGATGTGCACGTGTTCTACTACAACACCCTCGGGTACTTCCAACTTAATTGGAGCAAAGTTCCAAATACCCTTAATGCCCTTTTCCACTAAACGATTGGCGATTTCTTGGGCTTGCGATGCCGGGACGGTCAAAACTGCAATATCGACCTTGTTTTCGTCTAGGAATGAACCTAGCTCATGCATAGGCTTGATCACAAGATCGTTAAACCTCTTACCTATGATCTCTTCTCGGACATCAAATGCGGCGATTAAGTAGAACCCTCTATTCCTGAAGTTGGTGTAGCTTGCGATAGCTCTCCCTAGGTTGCCAACACCGATAAGGATCATTGTATGCTGTTCTTTCAATCCTAATATTTTGCAGATCTCTTCGTAAAGATACTTGACTCTATACCCGTATCCCTGTTGACCGAACTCTCCGAAATAGCTCAGATCCTGTCTGATCTGCGATGGTGTTATGCTCATCATCTCGCCCAGTTCACGAGAGGATATCCGTTCAACCCCTGCAGCGTCAAGCTGACTTAAGACCCTGAAATACATAGCAAGCCGAGAAACCACTCTTTGGGGGATCTGTTTTTTATCGTGTTTCTTCAAGTTGAGTCCCCTCCCGTTAAATATTTCTCAATCCTTTGTTTAACTATTTCAACTAAAGTGGCTTAATTCCTCGAAAAACGTTAAAAATAACAATTAAAAATTTTTGACTGGACCGTAATGCTTACTTTAATCATAAGTTCCTATTTCGTTTAGGCGCACAGACTGCTGGAAGCGTAGGACCGGATGTATCTTGCATTTGACCTTTGACTTGTTTCCTTGCAGGTCACATAAATAGGAGCATTCTCACATTTCGCGGGATCTGTCTTGTGCATAGTATGTGTTGAACATGGCACGAATGCCGTGTGACTACAAGAAAGGTGAGATAAAAGTAACATGGCAGATCAGTTTATCCCTGTATCTGGATGTCCTGAGTATCAAGAGCCAAGTCGCGCTTGCCTTATCGTCGATAAGGTTTACGATGCAAGACGCACCAGGTTATGTGAGTTAAGACAGTTCGACGCAACCCCACCTGTACCTCCAAACACAGGCCCCTATACGGTACTCGTCTGCGAAGTCATCCACGGCACCGAACAAGTACTTTCTACAAGTATTACTCCTATTCCCGGCACCATTCCTCCTCTGGCCTTTGTCTCTGCAACAGTTGCCTGCGACGCAAGATTCGTAGTTCAAGACGGCAATGGAGTTGAGTGGGAGTTCATCCGTCAAGTTCCCTGGACCGTACAGTTCATTCTGTATGTTCCCGATCCCAACATGGATGTTCTTGCAGAAATCCGCTGCGAGTGCCTCGACGCCTGTCTGCCTCCATTCTCCACAGATAGCGATGTGGTCGTCTCCTGCTTCTTCGGCGCCTTCATTCAGGTCAAAGTTCACGCAAAAGCAGAACTCTGTATTGAAGAATTCGGCGAGTGCTTGTGGCCCGAAATCTCCACTCAGGCACCTAACCCATGTATCGAGTTCCTCGATCCAGAGGCAACACCGTTCCCACCATTCAACCTTCCACAGCAGGAAGAAGTTATCTAAAGAAGCAGGTCCGCACCAGCGGACCCGCTTTTTTCTTGCCTTTGAACCATTTAGACAAACTCTTACGATCTGGTATGGGGATGCAAAAATGAAGGTCTCCGCCTATAGCAGCACCACACACTTCTGGTTTTAACAGGACACCTCCAAGACGGAAATGCACCATTTGTTAGCTGTTTTTATTCGGCCTATAATGAAGAAGTCATTGGAGGTGAATGTCTTGTCAAATAAAGGGACAAGCAGATTGTATAAATCCTATTTATTGGCTTTAGCTCTTGTGATCATCGTTGCTGCAGCTCCTATGGTTTCAGCTTACACGTTCAGCAGATTTCCTTGGTACTCATGGATTCCAGCGGAAAACCCTGCACCATCTACCCCCACAAACCCTACCAATCCAACTAATCCGCCCAAAGATCAGACTCCTTCTACACCGCCTACAAACACTACTCTAACGCCTATCAAAATGTCTGCCACGGAAAAATCCAGTCTTGAACTGATCAACAGCGACAGAGCGAAGGTCGGGGCTTCTCCCCTCAAGGAGGACCAGTACCTCAACGCTCTTGCCAGAAAGAGAGCCGAGCACATGCTCAAGACGGGGACTATTTCTCACGTCATCCCAGATTTGGGCTCACCTTGGACAAGCCTTACGACCTACAAGATCTCCTACAAGAACGCCAGCGAAAACCTGCAGTACGGAGCAAGAAGCGTAGTAGAAGCTCACATGTACCTTATGAACAGCCACAGCCACAAAACCAATATTCTCCGCAAGGACTTCAACAGCGTGGGTATCGCCGTTATTCCTAACGGCAAAGGCGGCTACCTGCAGGTACAGCTGTTTGCAGAAAGATAAACGGAACCGCCACAGTTAGTGCGGTCTAAAAAACCACCGTGCAGGTGTAAAGCACGGTGGTTTTTTCTGATCTTCTCTTTGCTCATCCCCAAAAAGCAGGCAGACCTCGCTAATCGAGATCCCAGATGAGCACATCTCCCTCATCTGGACTCTTGGCAACCTGAACAAAGTGGGGCTTGGGATCGGTGTTGAGGTATCCAAGACCTCTTTCCTCCCCCCGCACCAGAATGGAGCTCTGGCCGTAAAACTCCAACCCCAGTGCTTTCCCTGTGAGCATCGGGTTCAGCACTACTCTCGTTGCAGTCTGCACCATTTGGTATGCACCGTTCAGCCAATCTTCCTGCTGCTCCTTAGTCCAGGGCCCGGGATTGGCAGACGGTTGAACGATTATGTCTGCGCCATCTAGCTTCTCCCTGATCTCCGCAAAAAACCCATCATAGCAGATGGCGATGCCGATTCGTCCAAGTTCTGTACTCCACAAACCGACCTGTGCCAAAGATGCAGGTGTGAGTCCCAGTCCTTTTTCACCTTCAAGCTCGATGAGATTGACTTTTCTTTGAATGATCTTCGCATCCCCAGGGCCGAAGCCTCGGGACTCGTTGAACACATCTTTGCCATCTGCAACCAGTCCACTGCCGGAGATGACATAGGCGTTGTGTTTTTCCGCAGCTTCCCTAAACACTTCAAAGTACTCTTCCATCAGCTTCTTAGAACTCTCAAACACTGCTCCCAGCCACGTGCCCATCTTCACCCGGTGAGGCAGCAGGCGGACGAACTTCTTCTTCACGTACTTTTTCAGCGCTTCTTGGATGCTGTCCTCTTCAATCCCTGCCACTTTAAGTTCCGTAAAGATGCCAAAGGTCACAAGGTCTTCTGGAAACGCTACAAGGAGATTCTCCCTACTCTTGGTCCTGATCTCCTCCATCGTGGCACCGAGCTTCTCTGCAAACGCTTCCACAGAAGAGTAATCTTCCATACTTAACTTCCACTGCACAACTGCCAGCGTACATGCCTGTTTCTTCATCTAACCTTCCACCCCCATTTGAAAGACTGATCAGGCATAGCTCTAGAGACATGGAAAGCTGCAAGCGTTTTACCGCAGCAGAATTGTTAGCCTGCACATTTTCCTGGTTGACAATTTCCAGGCCGACTCCTACAATTGCACTTAAAGGAGGTTTTTAACTTGTCTGTGCGGAGAATCACCACTATAGCAATGTTCACAGCAGTAATCTGCGTAATGACGTTCGTCTATGTTCCCACACCCTGGGGCGTGCCCATCACAGGGCAGACCCTCGCGGTGCTGGTCTTGGGACTGGTTCTAAGTCCCAAAGATGCGGCAATTTCCGTAGCGCTATATCTGCTTCTCGGCACTGTTGGCCTTCCTGTTTTCAGCGGCGCGCGGAGCGGAATCGGAATGCTGCTCGGCCCCACAGGGGGTTACCTCTGGAGCTTCCTCATCGGCGCTGTGGCCTTGAGCTGGCTGAAGCAAAAAGGAAGAAGGGTCCTTGGTGCCATTGTCTTTACACTGATAGTTTATTTTCTCGGCTGCCTACAGCTGAAAATCACAGGAGACATGACCTTCTTCGAGGCGGTCAAGTTGGGAATGCTCCCCTTTATTCCAGGAGACCTAGTGAAGATCGCGCTAGCCCTGGCAACAGCCAAGAAGCTAGAACCCACTATCGGAGACAGCCCTGCCTGAACTCCGTTAGCTCTGCTCCTGTCGGTTTACTTTGATAAAAGCAAAACCAATGACGAAAGCAATTACACTGGCAAGAGCGGAAAACAAGAAGAGTGAACTCATAGTAACTGTTATACTTCCAGAGCCACCGAAGTAGTCGAAAAGCGCACCGATCAGGAGGGACCCGATAAAGCCTCCAAGACCGAAGTAGAACGCTGAGTAGAGGCTCTGGGCGCTTACCTGCATGCCCTTAGGTGCCAGTTTGTCGACCAGTTTGACGCAGACAGCGTGCATCGCGGCAAAGCTAAAGCCGTGAATCCACTGCAAGCCGAAAATCACCCAGGGTAGCTGCACCTTCGCATACACAATCCAGCGAATGATGGTCGCAATGAGGGAAAACAGCAGCAGGTTTTTCTCGCCAAAGCGCCTAATCAGCTTCTCTGAGTTGAACAGGACCGCCATCTCTCCGACAATAGCCACTGCCCAAGCGTAGCCCACGATGAAGTTCGTAGCGTTCAGTCCTTCTAGATACACCGTCAGGAAGTTGTAGTAGGGAACGAGGCCTATTCTCTGGATGAACGCGACCAGAACCAGCGCCAAGAAAGCTGGGGTTTTGATCAATACTCCGAAGTCCCGAGTCATGCTTCTATAGCTTTTCAAAGCACCTTGCCTTTCTGCGATGCCTTCTTTGGGCATCTGATAAAACATAAATAGGGCAAGTAGCAAAAAAACAACCGCTGCAGGGAAAATGCTTCCTGGGTTTTGCAAATGGTTGTAGAGATAGGGCATCAGCGATGCAGAGACCGCATATCCCAGTGACCCAAACATCCGCACATTGCCGTAGTAGCTTTTGGCTCTGTCTACTGCATCTAGCGCAATGCTGTCGAGAAGGGGTATGGCCGGAGCGTTGAACACAGCAAACACCAGAGTCGCAAATAGCATCGGCCAGAAACTTAAGCTGAAGTAGTAGCAGATAAGACCAACTGCCATCCCCAATAGAGCTAGAGTAAAAGACTGCCTTTTGCTGTATCTGGCATCAGTTAAAAAACCCCAAAGGGGAGGGAGAATGAAAGCCAAAAGGGACGTTAAACCCTGGAGAAGGCCAATCTGCTTTCCCGAAAGACCGATCTTAGTCATGTAACGTGTCAGGTAAGGGCCATATGCACCGAACGCTAGATAGTAGGAAAAGAACAAGAGCTTCGTCGATCTCAAAACGCTGTGCATGTCTACACTTCCTTATGTAACAAAGAGGCCATAGGCCTCTTTTCGTATGTCTAGTCCAAACAGTCGTTGCATACACCGTAGAACTCTAGTCTGTGGTTTTCAACTTTGGCCTTCAAAGATTCTTCAACAATCCTATTCAGACTTTCGATAGTCTCCAGTTCCACATCTTCCATCCGTCCGCAGATGCGGCACTTGAAATGATAGTGGTTGGTGGGATTGCCGTCGTAGCGGCTGTAGCCGCTGCCAAAATCCATTTCCAAAATCTCACCGGCTTGAACCAAGATCTTTAAGTTTCTATATACAGTGCCCAGGCTGATATTGGGTATCTCTTTTCGCGCTTCCTGGTAGATCCAATCTGCGGTGGGGTGAGATTTTGTACTGCGGAGTATGTTGAGAATTAACTTCCGCTGCTCTGTCATGCGTATAGACTTTTGCTTGTTCACTAAGACTTGCCTCCTACACGAAACAATCTCCAGATGTAATCGCGATCTCTATTTTTGACACCTAGGGCAGAAATGACTGGATCGTCCTGCTACTTTGATTCTGCTAATTGGTCCTGAACACTTTCTGCATTTGGAGCCGGTTTTTTGATAAACAGAAAGATGGTCCTGCATACTTCCTTTTTTGCCGTCTCCTCCGAGGTAATCCCGAAAGGTGGTTCCGCCAAACCTTATACCCTTTTCCATGACCACCCTAACTGCCATTAATAGGTTATTGGCTTCATGTTGGTCTAAGCTGGAGGCTTTTCTTTCAGGGTGAATGCCGCTTTGATACAGCGCTTCATCGGCATAGATGTTGCCCACTCCGGCAAGGATGTGTTGATCCAAGAGCACAGCTTTAATCGCTCTCTCGGTCTTCAGCTCGTCAAACCAGAGAGCAAGTGGCATCTCCCATGGCTCAAAACCTATTTCAGCATTTTTACAGAACTTGGGCGCGCCTTTGGGGTGGACCACTAGGCGTCCGAACTTCCGCACGTCACGAAAATAAAGCTTCCTGCCGCTTTGAAAGTTCATGACCCACCTGATGTGATCTTTTGGTTCCCGCTCCGGTTCGAAGTACAGCTGTCCCGTCATACGCAGGTGGATCACAAGATCGTTTCGGTCCAATCCCAAATGCAGGTACTTCCCCTTGCGATCAACAAAGCAGATTCTCTGACCGCACAGAACACTGGCATTGAAGTCGCCTTCGAACTCCACTGATCTGTCGTACAGTATGTCTAAAGAGTCTATCTTTTCTTGGACTATATTACGGTTTAAGAACCGCCTGATTACTTCTACTTCTGGTAGTTCTGGCATATCAAAGCTGCAAAGCTCCTACTTTGTAGCAGCCCACCTCCGTTCCCATCACTACTATAGCACATATCTTTTACACGTTTTATATAAACAATTTTGGAGTTTTCGTAAAAACTCCAAAATAGACGCTTATATCTTGAAAAAATTCATCCAGTGGGTTTGGCCTTTCTACTTGCGGGACTTCACCCTTCTGAGGTTGATTATCTGAATAATCAAGGGCACGATAAACAGGCCGAGCATCAGTACCTGAGTCTGGTTCAACCAGTTGTTAAACTTCACCGAATCACGGAAAAACTCCACCACAAAGCGGACAATGGCAAAACCCATTAGCGTCTCTAGGAAAAGCTGACCGCCAAACTTGGTTGACTTACTCCGCCAGATCAGATAGAAGAACAGGGCAAGGGTAAGCAGGGAGTCGTAGATCTGCACCGGATGCCTAAGCCCCTCGGCAAACCTGCTGTACACTCCCCAAGGCACCTCAGTAGGTGTTCCCCAACAGCAGCCGTTAAAAAAGCATCCCCACCGGCCGATGGCATAGCCAAGAGCCAGCGGCAGTGCAGCTGCATCCGAGAGTTTTGCCAGGGAGATCTTGTAGCGAAGCACAAAGTAAAATCCCACGATGATTGTGAGTATCAGGCCTCCGTGGAAGGCCAAGCCACCCTCTCTGACATTCAGGATAGCCCACCAGTTCCCTCTGTACATCGGCCAGTACTGCACCACCCAGCCAATACGGGCGCCTACAATCGCAGCAACTATTCCCCAAAAGGCAAATCTGCTTACAAGATCGACATCGAGACCTCTTTTTTTCGCCTGTTTTTCTAAAAGAAGCAGACCTACAAAAAGTCCCAACGTCACAAAGACGCCATAGGTGTAAATGTCAAGTCCACCTATGGAAAACAGAACTGGATGCATTTTATTACCACCGGCCTATTCCTTAGATTCCAAGTAGTGCAGAGCCGACATGGCAGCTATAGCTCCATCTGCGGTCGCTGTAACCAGCTGCCTGAGCACGGTATCTCTTACGTCTCCTGCCGCAAACACTCCTGGTATGTTTGTTCTCAAATGCTCGTCAGTCTCAATATATCCCTCCGGCGTACGCTTCAGCGAATCTGGGAAGAACTCGACGTTGGGTATTTGCCCAATGTAGATGAAAACCCCATCAGTGTTCAAGACGCTTTCACTGGGCTCCCCTTTTGCCTCTTTCTCAAGATTCTTGACTCTTACTCCCGTCACGGAGATATCGCCAAGGATCTCTTCCACTACGGTGTTCCATACAAAGCTGATCTTCTCATTGGCAAACGCTCTTCGCTGTGCAGCTGCATTTGCTCTCAGCTTGTCGCGACGGTGAACAATAGTCACCTTCCTGGCAAATCTGGTGAGGTATAGGCCTTCCTCTACTGCTGCGTCTCCTCCACCAACAACCACAACATCCTTATCCTTAAAGAAGGCACCGTCGCAGGTGGCGCAGTAGCTTACTCCTCTGCCGCGGAACTTGTTTTCCCCGGGAACTCCCAGCTTCCGCGGTTCAGATCCGGTGGCAAGAATCACAGTTTTGCCCAGGACAGTGGTGCTACCCACTTCGATCTTCTTCAGTTCGCCCTGGAGATCCATGGCAGTAATCTCTCCGTTGAGGAACTCTGCCCCCATGTTCTGCGCCTGCTCAAACATTGCCATGGCCAGATCTGGGCCGGTCGTTCCTTGAGGAAAACCCGGGTAGTTGGCAATCTCAAACGTTGTTGCTACCTGCCCTCCAGGCATGCCTCTTTCAATGATCAGGGTCTTTAGGGCTGCACGAGCGCCGTATATGGCTGCTGTCATTCCTGCAGGTCCCCCGCCTATGATAACTAGATCGTATGTTTCCATATCAACGCCTCCCTCTTTATTCCTTTACCCTCTATCTCCCGACTTCAATCACAGGTTCCTTCTGTTAAGCCGTAAAAGGTACAAGAAGAACGGTCCCCCGAGAAGGGAGGTTATCACACCCACCGGAAGCTCTGTAGGTGCAATCACAGTTCGGGCTATACAGTCGGTTACAACAACCAACAAACCTCCTCCAAGTACACTGGCAGGTAGTAGGTATTTGTGATCCGGTCCGATAATCAGTCTGATGATGTGAGGAACCATCAAGCCTACAAAACCAATAACTCCAGTGACACTCACCGCTGATGCTGCAAGAAACGATGCCGTTGTAAGCACAATATAAGTCTCCCTTGTTACGTTAATGCCAAGATTCCAAGCAGCTTCTTCACCGATCAATAGTGCGTTTAGCACTCTCGATTTGGAGTGAAGTATCCAGCCGCCGATCACAAGTGAGAAGAGAAGCATCTTTACATTGCTCCAAGTGAAACCGGAAAAGCTCCCCATCATCCACATCACAATCTTGTCCATTGAAGCCCGATTCAAAACCATAATCACCGACACCATGCTCGAGGCAACCGACCCGACAGCTACACCGGCAAGGACCAGATCCTGCACCCTCCGCACCAGGCCGTTTGTTGAGATGGTGTAGACAAGCAAAGTAACAGCCAGAGCCCCTAGAAACGCTGCAAACGAGAAACCATAGACGCTTGTTATGGGCAAAAGCGAAGCTATGGCCGCACCTAAACTGGCTCCAGCCGATACACCCAATATATAAGGATCGGCCAGGGAGTTGCGCAAAACTCCCTGGAATGCCGTTCCCGAAAGAGCTAAAACTGCTCCCACTAAAACTGCTCCTACAACCCGGGGCAGCCTAATCTGCCAGAAGATCGTCTCCCAGTAACTAGGGCCTTCCACTTCCCGGCCCAGGAGCTTACCAATAATCCACTTGCCCGGAAGCTTCACCGCTCCCAAACTAGAAGCGACAATAACCGACACGATCAACCCTACAAACAGCAGCACAATCAGCTTATTGAAGGTTAAATAACGCTTCATTCAGTTCCTCAAGGCCGTCCCAAAGCCTCTTTGTTGGGAAGGTGTAAAGAGACGGGTTGATCTCTAGCAGTCGGTCTCTAAAGGATGCGTAAACCGGTCTCTGCATGGCTTCCTCTAAATTGAAATTGGTAAGAATGATCAGGTCGGGATTCTGCGCGATTAGATCTTCCTCGTTGAACACCGGAAATGCACCTAGTGCAGAAGCTCCAACGTTTATCCCACCGGCTTTAGTGATCACATCGTCCCACAGGGTTCCCTTCCCAGCGGTCATTAAAGGATCGTTCCAAATCTCCACGAACACTTTTGGTTTCCTGGCCAAGACTTGGAGATTTCTCTGCCTTTCTCTAAGTTCTTCCACGATGCTTTGGGCGTTTTCCTCAGTACCCAGCGCTCGTCCCACCAAAAGATAGGCTTCCAGAGTGCTGTCCAGATCTGTTGGATTGATCGCCAGGACCACAAGTCCCAGTTTTCTTAGCTGTTCTATTTCATTTGGTGCAAGCCCGTAGTTTCCCAGAATGAAATCGGGGTTCAAAGAGAGAATCTTTTCTATGTTCAGCGGACTTCCACCAATCTTCTCGATGTCCTTAACCTCCTGGGGATACTCGGCCCAATCGTTGACTCCGACGACGTTTTCACCAAACCCCAGGTCAAAAAGCATCTCGGCGTCTGAAGGAACGAGGGCAACTATCCTCTTGGGTTTTGCCACCACTTCTACCTCAACACCAGTGACATCAACGACTTTTGCCGCCATTAGCAAAGCAGACAGCAGAAAAACACAGAGCACAACAACAAAAGCCCTAGACACAGTTTTCAATTGTAGCACCTTCCTTTACGCGAAGAAGATTTTTTCCCCTAGGCAGGTTTCCTGACTCACAGATCATCGGCATATCTGGCAGACCTTCCCAGCATACAACCAGTGGCTGCCACACCTCCCTGCATACAGTGGCGCGACCGTGCAGTTTACCAAGCAAAGTTGGCGCTGCTTCCCTATTATCCCAACGTTTGGGCACCTAGGTGAGTAGTATTTCCTCTTTTCCTTTCCTTTCTCCTGCTTAATATCTTTTTTAGTGCTTTTCGTTAAATTTCTTTTCTCCCAACCTCGAATACTCATGCAGGAAAAGCGTGTTTCATATTGTATAATACTAAGGAGAGGGTGCTTTATAGTACCAACACAGGTTGGAACGATTTTATTCGGAGGTGTTTCTTTTGGACGAAGCAAAAAGAGCTCTACACGATGAGGAGTTTTATCGCCGCAGATGGAGAAAAAGAGCCTTGCAAATCAGCATTGTTGTGCTAATTGTACTGGCTATAGCAAGTTATTTTGGTATAAAACAGCTAAATGCCATTAGAGCGTATAAAATAGGTCTTCAGCTGATGGACGAAGCTCAATGGGAAGACGCAATCGTATCATTTACTAAAGCTCTATCAATCAGATCTGAATATCCAGACGCAAGTTTCAAGAAAGCTGAAGCGCTCGTTACTATTGGCCGTTATACTGAAGCTAAGCAAACCCTTCTCGACACCAATCCAGACAGCATTAACAACAAGACGCTGGCCGCCAATATTTACAACCTTCTCGGCATCATTTCATTAAGGCAGGGCAGCTTGGACGAAGCTGTTTCGTATTTCAATACCGCTATCGATTTGAATCCTACTGCTAGTTCTTCTGCTAGCTCTTACCTTGGTCTAGCCGAAGCTCTAGTCCGTCAGGAGAAAGACTTAGACAAGGCAGTTGAGTATGTCAACTCAGCTATAGCTCTCAGGCCAAGCCCAAGTATGTACACCAGTCTTTACAACATGCAGGGTAGAGCATATCTGGCCGCAGGCAACTACGAAGCTGCAAATCAAGCCTTCTTCGAGTCTCTGTCATACAACGACAACTACGTTCTGTCCTACTACTACCTCGGCGTTTCCTTTGAAGCAACTGGCAACATTGCCAAAGCCAAAGGCGCCTACAAGCGTGCTGTAGAACTGAACCCAGACTACGATGCGGCCTATGACGCACTGCAAAAACTTGACGCTGAGTATCCCGATATAGCTCCTGAGTCTGTACGTTAAAGCACAAACAACTCTGAAATAAAAGAGCGGAAGCATATGCTTCCGCTTCTTTTATTGGTTTACTGCTCGACTGTCCAATCCGCCAACGGCGTCGCTCTCACCTGCAGACTCATCTTCGAGTTCTGTCAGCATGCCCTCGAGTACCAAGAGCCAGTCTTTCAGTTCTGGACAGACGGCAACGATCTCTCTAACCTTATACTTTTTCAGTGTTTTGGTGATGTCTGTTTTGAAAGCGTTCAAAACAGCATCCCTTACTTTGACATCCTGTTCCGCACTGGACTCTTTTCCAGAGCGGACTCTTCGCATTAGCTTCAGTACTGGGTTCAACCTCTCAATCTTCTTCAGCTCTGCCTGCTCCTTGATGAGTTGGAATCTGCGATTGTCCCGCTTGGTCTTCTTCATTTTTTTGTAGAGCCTGGCTAAATCCATGGCATCGTTCAGAGCTCTGTGGGCTTTGCCCGAATGAGCGATGTTGAAAACCTTCATTGCATCGGAAAGGCCACACGTAGGCCAGTCGAACTCCATGCCAAAGACCTTCTGAAAATCCGCGTAACTGTTTTCCAGAAAAGGTATGAACGGCGAACTAATCTTTTTTACCGAACACTCTTTTATCAACTGACGGTAGTCGCTCTCATTCCAGGAGTAAACGGAATCTATGTTTTCATAATCGTCTAACCAGTGCTCCAGATCCACCAGAACATCCTTTAGAGGTAACGAACGAAAAAGCTTTTTTCTGTCTATCCCCGTAAGGCGCAGGCAGTATGGCGACAGCTTCGTTTGATGAGTTGGCCGGACTAGTTCGCTGAAGGTGTCTACAATCCTCAGCTCATCATCCATTAGCACAGCTCCTATTTCGATTATCTCGCTGTTTAGTTCTCCCACATTGCCCTTCCAAGTGTTCATCTCCAGGTCCAAAAAGAGAATCATCCCGTGCCTCCTCTCAAACAAACATAAAAGGTGATAAAGACTATCACCTTTTAATTCTACATCACTTTCAGTTCACGAGAAAGTCAGAAACCCCTTCTTCCATAAACCACTTGCAGCCTTAAATATTGACAGAAACCACATCTCTATCGATAAGCTTCATGGCTTCGGTGAGCTTTTCTGTAAGACTGAGGTCTCCTTGCACTGCAGCGCGGATCTGCCGCAGGATGTCTATGCTCCGCCGCAGTGACGCAACGATGTCGCCTTCTGGAACCGGTGCAATGCGGAGAATCTCCTCGAAGCTTGCCCCTTTAGCCCAGAGATACGCTTGGAGCGAAAGGTAGGGGTCAAAGCGTACTGTGGTGGCGCCTAAGAACCTCATTTCCACCAAAGCAAGCCTGTCCTGCAGCTCAAGCAGAGGTTCTAGGTCGAAGTACTTATGCCTAACCAGCCTGCCGTCTCCCCTTCTGCGATCGAAGTCGATGCCAACCACCGCAGCGCAGATCTCTTCTAAAGGCCTGTCGTGGAAAAACCCGCTTGCGATGAGTTCTGTAACGAACAGTTCCTGCACGTGAAGGTCTAAGGCAATCTTTCCCCGGTCTAGGAGGCTCTCTCCTTTAACATAAGAAAGATATTCTAGAACCTGCTTCTTGGCGGCGAACTCTTCTTCGATTCGGAGCTCGTTGACCAACTCTCTTCTGGCAACCTCTAGGCGTTTGAGTTCTCCTTTCAAAATCTCACGGTCTCTTCTTGCTTCATAGCATGTCCGTTTTTCCTTTTCACTGCAGTTTTTCACCGGTTTCTTGAGAATAGCTTCCAAGCGGGCTTTCTGCTCTAGAAGAGCCTTGGATCTAGCTTTTCTCGTCTGCCTGCTCCTACTCAGCTTCCGCTTGACCTTTCTCAACCGGTTGCGGTACTTGGCAGCGTCTAGCGGGCAGAGATAGTTGTCGTCCTGCGGGCACATGAGTTTCTTCTTCTCACTGCGGAGATCCTGCATCGACTGTATGGCATCTTCTACCAGGTACAGATCGCGATTTCTCAGGAAGGCAGCAAAACTCTTTTCCAAAAGCATCTGAGTGATGACCTCATCCTGCCCGTCAATGAGGTGCAAAATGGTGTTGTAGGAGAGTTTGAAGCGGCTTTGCAGCTTTTCGACGTTCTCCTCCCTAAGGTGTTCGTAGCTTTCCTTCTGATAGTGCTTCAGATCCACAAGGATAAACGAGTGTCCTTCTTTGTCGATACCTCTTCTACCTGCTCTCCCTGCCATCTGAAAGTACTCTTGAGCAAGCATGGGACGGAAATCCACACCGGTAAACTTCTCCACAGAATCGAAGCACACAGATTTGACCGGCATGTTGATGCCAACTGCAAAGGTTTCTGTGCAGTACAGGACCGATATCAGCTTCCGGGCAAACAACTCCTCGACGATATCCTTGAGTATGGGGAGAAGTCCTGCATGGTGTACCCCAACCCCCCGGGAAAGCAGATGCCTCATCCGCTTGACGCTGGGGATGTTTTCTATTTCATATGGCTCAATCATGCTGTCAAAAAACTCCAGGACCTGCATTCTTTCAGCTCTTGTCAGGTAGTTCCTGGCATCTGCCAGCTCTTTCGCCTTGATTTCGCATTTCTTTCGAGAGAAGACAAAGTACAAGCATGGCAGATATCTGTCTTCGATGTCTGCTATCAAGTCCAAATGATCTGCATAAAGGTCCATCTGCAGGAGGTTTCTGTCTCGGATGACCCGATCCAGATCTTCTAGGGGCACCACACCAACACCGGGTACATACCCATAGTGGCTCAGAGGTACCGCGCGTTTGTGGTGCGCAATCACCTCGATCTCTTCTTTCCTGATGTGGCTCAGCCATTCTGCCAGCTCTCCTGCATTAGGTATCGTAGCAGAAAGGCCTAACATCCGCATAGACTCCGGCAGGAGAATGATCGCTTCTTCCCACACAGCTCCCCGATCGTCATCACCTATAAAGTGAATTTCGTCGAAGATCACATGACTGGCATGGGCAAAATCATCGGGTCTGGAGTGCAGGATGTTCCTGAAGATCTCCGTGGTCATGATCTTGATAGGAGCGTTGCTGTTGATTACAACATCGCCGGTGATGATGCCAACCTGGTCCTCACCAAAGAGGTTCTTGAATTGCTTGAACTTTTGGTTGCTCAGAGCCTTGATCGGCGCCGTGTAAACGATTTCCTTATTCTTTTTCTGGGCTTCTTCGATCAGGTAGTCTGCAATGAGGGTCTTCCCCACACCTGTAGGTGCAGACACCAATACGGATTTGCCTTCAAGTAGTGCGGCGATCGCCTGCTTTTGAAAGTCGTCCAGTATTAGTCCGTGGAATACTTCTAAATCAACCGACTTTGTCAAAGTTGTGCCTCCTCTGCTACCATGCTCTGTTTAATTCTATCACATCGGCTGGAAGCTTACTACTTTCTCTCCAGATTGAGGTTAACGCAGGAGAAAAACATGGTATACTTAAGTTGCAAGTACAATTTGGGGGGTCAGATATGAATAAGAACAGGAAACTTATCACCATTCTCAGCGTCTTAGCCCTTATCGCCGTTATACTTACAGGGTGTGGGAAAAAGGACGAGCCAAAGAGCGACGCCAACGCCGGTGCAAGTCAACCTGCCCCAGCTCAGCAACCCACTACTTCACAGCCAGCGCTGAGTCAGAGCGAAATGGACCAGTTTAGAGCGAGCCTAGGCCTGATGTCAAGAAGCAGTTACGAAGACTTAGAAGGGGTACCCCTTTACGTAGGTTCTGCTGAGATTGACGGTTCGCGCTCTTTGACAGGTAGTACTTTAACCGCTTCATACAGTATTATTGCTAAAGTTGATGAATTTACTACGTTCTACGAGAGAGAACTTCCGAACTTTGGTTGGAGCATCGTAAGAAAGCAGGTTACCGATGACTCGGTGCGGATCGAAGCTACCAAGTCGGGCAGACTTGCGTCAATCGCTGCTTCTATAGTAGATGACCAGATCAAGGAGTACAAAATCATTACGGACTAGCCAGGCCATCAAACCTATATCCGTCTTGTGCTGAGCTGCTGGAACTTCCAGCAGCTCTTTTCTTTTTCCCTAAGCAAGATGATGTTAAAAATAAGGCCTCGTCAAGGGTTTTCCATGTCGCATACAGTCCGACCCCAAACCTCGGCCAACGTCAGCGCTCCAGCACAAACAAAAAAGCAAGCATCAACCGCAATGCTTGCTTTAAACTCAAACGAGTACGTTGCGAATTTTCGTATACGCGAGATCGTAAATCAAAGTCACCTGTGGGAAAGCTTCTGGAACCTCCCGTTCAATCTCTTCCATAGCTGCTTTGTAGCCGTCTTTGGGAGCAACAATGACGTTCTCGTAAACTCCGAAAGCGCCTTCTTCGCAGAGCAAAACAGCGTGTCCTCCAGGTGTGAGAAGCTGCTTCAGCTTTTTCACCATGTGTGCGGTACGCTCTTTGCTTCCAAAAGGTGCAGCATCTTTCATGGCCGAGTCATAGGCGACAACCAAGTCACTGATGGGAATGTCAGAGCCGCACTGGGCGTCGTATTCCTTGTTTGCCAGATTCCGATCGTCTGTCAAAAGCTGAATCTCGCCGTTGCCGTTAGGCACCACGAACACCGCCAAGTCATGTTGGATCTTGGGGTTGAGACCGCACTGGGCAACTAGAAGCCTTTTCCTTTTTTCGTTTCCCGAGTCGATTTTAAGACTGCCGTAGACCCAACTGCCGAGAACTTTGCGGTACTCGTCAGCTTGTACGTCGGCCTTACCCTCTATCCTGACGGCAAGATCAGTGGTGCTGATGCCTCTGTCATTTAAGTAGAGGATAATCTTTGCGAGGGCTTCTTTCACCAAAGCCACATCATACCCGGAATCGGCAACTACAAAGGTGTAGGGCTCTGGAGGCAAAAAGGAAAGGTCTAGTTTCTTTTCTCCCTTACGCCAGAGGCTGGGCTGGAGTTGAACGACCTTCTGCCACCTGCTCCCACGAGGCGCGATTTCGATATTGTCTTTGAGGTAGCACTTTGCACTGTAGTCCATAAGAATCTCCTTACTCCACATTTAGTATCGAGGTTACTGCAGATCGAACTGAAAACGTTAATAGGTAGTTTGATGTCTTCTGCAGAGCTATCTTCCTCTTCAGGGCAAAAAAAAGCAGCAGAAGCATACGCTCCTGCAGCATCTTTTGTTTAGCGTTTTGAGAATTGAGGAGCCTTACGAGCTTTCTTAAGACCGTACTTGCGGCGCTCCTTCATGCGTGGATCGCGGGTCAGGAAGCCTGCCTTTTTCAAGGATGGGCGATAAGACGGATCTGCTACCTGCAGGGCTCTTGCTATGCCATGTCTGATTGCGCCTGCCTGGCCACTGTTCCCTCCACCATCGACATTAGCAATAACATCGTATTTACCTTCAACGCCAAGTAACACCAAAGGCTGCTTTACGATGGTCTGCAAAACCTTGCGACCAAAGTAGTCTTCCAAGGTTTTTCCGTTTATAGTAATGTTTCCCTGGCCTGGTATTACTCTAACTCGAGCAACCGAAGTCTTTCTGCGACCAGTTCCATAGTAGCTCAACTTAGCCATTTTGTATCCTCCCCTCCCTTAATTCAAAGACAGAAGCTCTGGATTCTGAGCAGTGTGGGGATGCTCAGGGCCAGCGTAGATTTTGACTTTCTTTATGAGCTTCCGTCCCAGTGCATTACGAGGAAGCATACCTGCGATGGCTAGACGCAAAACCTCTTCAGGTTTCTTATCTAACATCTGCTTCAACGTTCTCGTCTTTAATCCACCAGGATACCCACTGTGACGATAGTACATCTTCTTGTTTAATTTATCACCAGTTACATTGATTTTATCAGCATTAATGATGATCACGAAATCACCAGTATCGGCATGAGGAGTGTATGTTGGTTTGGTTTTGCCACGAACAATACTGGCTACCTGTGACGCTAGTCTGCCGAGGGTTTTTCCTTCAGCATCGACTAGATACCATTTTCTTTCTACATTATCAGGATTGGCCTGGAAAGTTTTCAAGTCCTGTCCCTCCTTCAGACACCTGTATCGCGTCACAACTCTGAAAGCATTGGGGCTCTTAATGCCCAAAATCGTGACTAGATACCACAAATGTTATTTTAAGTGAAATACTCAACTATGTCAAGGTTGCACCTTGGTTTTTCGCCGGGTTTAAAGCTGTGGAGGCCTAAACCCTCTGCGTAGTAGACTTTGTAGAGGTATAAACCTTCCGGTCCTAGAGTGGGACCTGCAAGCAGCCTGTCGCGGCTTTCGATAATCCCTTTGATCTCACTCGGGGCAATCTTCCCCAAGCCTACATCAAGTAGTGTTCCCATTATAATTCTTATCATGTTGTAGAGAAAACCATCAGCTATAAACGCAAATACCGCATACGAGCCCATAACCATTGTGGCGGTATCGTAGATGGTTCTCACAGTGTTCACAATGGAGCTGCCTGTCGCCATAAAGCCGGCAAAGTCGTAGGTGCCGACAAACTGCCCAATGGCCTCCTGTATGGCGTCAAGATCCACTTTTCCATAGACTTCATACGCCTTGAAACCAAGAGGAAGCTTGGGCGGTGCAATCTGCAACCAATAGTGATACTCCTTCGCCTTTGCGCTTTTTCTTGCGTTAAAATCCGGTGGAACTTCTACAACATCTCGGACTACCAAATCCTCCGGCAAAAGGCTGTTCAATCCTCTCAGATAAGCACCATCGGGAAGATCTCTCGAGCTGCGAAAGCTCACTACTTGTCCTAGGGCATGAACGCCTGAGTCGGTTCTACCAGACCCTACAACATTGGGGAAGCTGCCTTCCGGCAGTCCCTCGAGCTTCCCTAGTGCCTCCTGGAGCACTCCCTGTACAGTTCTTTGTCCGGGCTGCACCTGAAACCCATTAAAACCAGTCCCGTCGTACGCTACCGTTAAAGCAAGGTGTCTCAAAATAGGTACACCACCAAGGCTAGGACAGGAAGCACTACTGCCAGCGTCAGGTAGTCCGCTTTGCCGTACTTCAGTTCGTTGAGCCTGGTTCTACCCTCACCGCCTCTATAGCAGCGACTCTCCATCGCGACAGCCAGATCGTCTGCCCGTCTGAAAGCGCTGACAAAAAGAGGTACAAGGAGCGGAACCATGTTCTGAGCCCGTTTCAGCAGGTTGCCGGACTCAAAGTCGGCGCCTCTTGCCATCTGAGCCTTCATGATCTTGTCGGTTTCTTCGAGGAGTGTGGGAATAAAACGGAGTGCGATCGTAAGCATCATGCTCAGCTCGTGAACGGGAAATTTAATCTTTTTCAACGGTCCGAGAAGGTTCTCAAGGGCGTCGGTTATAGCCAGAGGTGAGGTAGTAAGCGTCATAATCGTAGTGCTTAGAATAAGTAAGATCAGCCTGAGGCCAAGGAGCAGCCCTCTAAACACTCCCTGCTCCGTTATGCGGATAAACCCCAGTTGAAAGAGAATGTCGCCCTCGGTAAACAAGATATTGAGAATTACCGTAAGCAGTAGAATAAATGTGAGGGGCTTAATGCTTCTTACAACGCTTCTTGCAGAAATGCTGCCGTTGATCGTAGCAAGCAGAAGGAACAGCGCAATCCAGAAGTAGCCCACAAAGGTATTGACCAGGAAAAGCACAACGATCAGCGCTATAGCAATGATCAGCTTCGTCCTAGGGTCGAGATTGTGTACAAATGAATCTCCAGGTATATACTGACCTAGCGTAATATCAAAGGCCACGACGCTCACCTCCGCCTCTCAGAGCGTCAAAAATGGCTTCTGCGGCTTGTTCTACTGTGAAGATGCCTGCATCAATATTGTAACCTCTGCTTCTAAGACTATTTACAACCATCGAAACCTGAGGAACCTTGATGCCCACATCGAGCAGCTCCTGGGTGTGGGAAAACACCTCTTTAGGAGTGCCATCTAGAACCACTTTCCCTTGATGCAGTACAACGATGCGGTCTGCAAAGGGAGCCATCTCTTCCATATTGTGGGAGACCAAGACAATTCCCTTGTCGTCGGTTCTCCACTTAAGCAAGAAGTCCAGAATCTCCTTTCGGCCCTTTGGGTCAAGTCCGGCTGTAGGCTCGTCGAGAACCAGAATCTCAGGTTCCATCGCCAGAATGCTGGCAAGGGCAACTCTTCGCTTCTGCCCGCCTGACAGCTCGAAAGGTGATCTCTCGTAAAACTCTTCGCTCATGCCCACATCGCTTAAAGACTTGGCGACTCTCTGCTTGATTTCGTCTTCGCTTAGACCCATGCTTTTAGGCCCAAAAGCTACCTCTTTAAAGATGGTCTCTTCAAAGAGCTGGTATTCGGGATATTGAAATACCAGTCCCACGCGAAAACGCAGTTTTGGCAGAGAAACCTCGCCCCGCTTTACCGACTTACCATCAACAAGAACGTCCCCATCTTGTGGTTTTAAAAGGCCATTTAAATGCTGCAATAGCGTGGACTTCCCCGAGCCAGTGTGACCGATCAGTCCGAGAATCTCTCCGGTTTTGACCTTGAGATTGATGTTATGCAGAGCAGCCACAGGTATGGGACCGTTGTAGGTGTAGGAGACATCTCTTAGTTCGATCTGCATAGAGCGTTCACCAACTCTTCGGGGTCAAATGCCGGATCGACTTCTAACCCGTATTTTCGCAGAAGATTGCCCAGTGCAAAAACCTGCGGCACATCTAGCCCTAGCTCGTCTACTAGCTCGGTCTGAAGGAAGAGTTCAATAGGATTGCATTCAACCTTGATTTTGCCTTCTGCCATGGCGATCACTCGCTTTGCCATGGCAACTTCTTCCATATGATGGGTAATCAAAACGATTGCCATCTGCAGTTCTTTGTTTAAATGATTAATAACCTGCAAAACTTCTTCACGGCCTACAGGGTCCAGCATTGCCGTTGGTTCGTCCAAAACTAAAACCTCAGGATGCATAGCCAGGACTCCTGCAATTGCAACTCTCTGTTTCTGTCCTCCGGACAGTTGGTGAGGAGACCTCTTCTTGTGGTCCAGCATATTTACCCATTTCAGCGCTTCATCTACTCTAGCACGGATCTCGTTGCTGGGAACGCCGAGGTTCTCAGGTCCGAAGGCCACGTCTTCTTCAACAGTTGTGGCTACCAGTTGGTTGTCGGGGTTTTGAAACACCATGCCAACTAAAGCTCGAACACTCCAGATATCCTCGGGATTGTGAGTATAGAAGTTTTTGACTCTGACGGTGCCCTTGGATGGGAGCAAAAGCCCGTTGAGGTGCCTTGCTAGTGTGGACTTACCAGAACCGTTTGCACCTACAACAGCGACAAAGTCTCCCGGAAAAATCTCGAGGGATACACCGCTCAGAGCCTCGGTCTCTCCGTACTGGTGGTATACGTCTTTTACTTCGATAATGGGTTCCATAAACTATCCCCCCACCTAGCACAAGCGCAGAGAACCCACTATTAGGTCTCCGCGCCCTGAAATTTAGACTAATTCTATGATCGCAAGTGGAGTTGCATCGCCACGGCGAACTCCAGTCTTTACAATCCTAGTGTATCCGCCTGGGCGGTCCTTGTATCTTGGGGCTATTTCAGTGAACAGCTTTTCCACTGCTACTTCATCAAGCAAGTAGCTGGCAGCCCTGCGACGCGCACTCAGCGTATCGTTTTTACCAAGAGTGATTAGCTTTTCCACAACAGGGCGCAAGACTTTGGCCTTGGCCTCTGTGGTTTCTATCTTTTCAGCCACAAAGAAGGCGGTCGATAGCGAACGGAGCAGTGCTCTGCGCTCAGCAGCATCACGCCCGAGTCGTCCAGTACCACGTTTCATGGGCAGCACCTCCCTCTTCAACCAGAAATTATTCGTCCTCGGAACGCAGAGACAAGCCGTATTCGGCTAGCTTGGACTTAACTTCCTCCAGCGATTTCTTACCGAGGTTGCGGACTTTCATCATATCTTCTTCAGTGTTCTTGATCAGTTCTTCTACAGTATTGATGCCTGCACGCTTCAGGCAGTTGAACGAACGGACAGAAAGATCTAGTTCTTCGATGCTCATCTCCAGCACTTTATCTTTTTCTTTCTCTTCCTTCTCGACCATAACCTCAATGTCTGAAGTCGCGTCTGTAAGGTCGATGAAAAGACGCAGGTGCTCGGACATGATCTTTGCTGCAAGACTTACAGCTCCGTCGGGTTCGATGCTACCATTAGTCCAAGTCTCTAGAATCAGTCTGTCAAAGTCTGTTACCTGGCCGACACGAGTATTCTCTACAGTGAAGTTTACCTTCTTCACGGGAGTAAAGATCGAGTCGATGGCAATCTCACCGATTGGCATGTCGTCCCTTTTATTTCTTTCGGCAGAAACATAACCGCGTCCGCGCTCAACGCGCAGTTCAAGCGACAGTTTCCCTTCTTCTTCTAAAGTTGCGATCACCAGATCGGGATTGAGGATTTCAACTTCAGGTCCGATCACAATGTCAGCTGCGGTGACCTCTCCGGGTCCTTCTTTGTGAATTCTACCAATTACAGGTTCATCGGAAGTAGAGACGACTAGTAGCTTTTTCATGTTCAGCACGATATCGGTAACATCTTCGACAACTCCGGGAATTGTAGAGAACTCGTGCAGGACTCCGTCTATCTTAATGGAAGTCACCGCTGACCCTGGAAGGGATGAGAGCAGGATCCGTCTGAGCGAGTTTCCCAGTGTGGTTCCGTAGCCACCCTCAAGCGGTTCTACGACAAACTTGCCATAGGTGCTCGTTTTCTCCTGAATCTCGATCTTTGGCTTTTCTATTTCAATCAATCGCCACACCCTCCTTATTCAAGCAGCGCTAGCCTCCGAGCAAAGACAACGACGAGCGTATTAATCAAACAGCACTTCTAAGTCTATGCAGCGTATTAATACAGCTCAACGATGAGTTGCTCTTGAACATCAACATCGATTTCAGAGCGTTCTGGCAGGTGCAGAACTTTACCCTGCAGGTTTTCAACATCGAGTTCGAGCCACGCTGGCGTTTTGTGATTGGTCAGAGATTCCTGTAATCCGGCAAAGACTTCAGCGTCTCTACGTTCAGCCCGGATAGCGATAACCTCTCCTTCATTGACTAGGTAGGAAGGTATGTCGTTTTTCTTACCATTCACAGCAATGTGACCGTGGCGTACGATCTGTCTGGCCTCAGCTCTGGAACGAGCAAAGCCCAAACGATATACAACATTATCTAAACGGCGCTCTAGGGTCTGCATCAAGATGTCACCTGTGACACCTTTCTTGGCCTCAGCGGCTTTGAAGTAGCGCACAAACTGAGCTTCTAAAACTCCGTAGATGCGGCGAGCTTTCTGCTTTTCTCTCAAGTGAAGGGCGTACTCAGACAGCTTCTTACGGGATTGTCCGTGCTGTCCTGGTGCGTATGGACGACGATCGAAAGCGCACTTGTCGCTGTAACAACGATCACCTTTTAGGAAAAGTTTCTGCCCTTCTCTACGACAGATTTTACATACTGGTCCTAAATAACGAGCCATTCTGGATTTCCACCTCCTAACTTTATCCTTCTATATTAAACTCTACGACGTTTGGGTGGTCTGCAACCATTGTGAGGAATTGGAGTAACGTCTTTGATTGAAGTAATATCAAGCCCTGCTGCCTGCAGCGATCTGATTGCTGCTTCTCTTCCGGAACCAGGACCTTTAACCCAGACTTCGCACTCTCTCATTCCCTGTTCCATTGCTGTTTTTGCAGCTGTCTCAGCAGCTAGACCTGCAGCAAAAGGTGTTCCCTTTCTGGAACCTTTAAAGCCCATATTACCCGCACTTGACCAGGCTATAACATCGCCTTGGGGATCTGCGATGGTAACGATTGTATTGTTAAAGGTGGAGCGAATATGAGCCACACCTGAGCTAACGTTCTTACGTTCACGTCTTCTTACGCGCTTTTTAGCTTGGGCTCTTGCCATTAATCTCAATCCTCCCTTCCTAAATTATCTTATCTGGCTTTGCGGCCTTTTCTAGTTCTAGCATTGGTCTTAGTTCTTTGGCCGCGAACCGGTAGACCTTTGCGATGACGAACGCCTCTGTAGCAGCCGATATCAATCAAACGCTTGATGTTCTGGTTAACTTCTCTGCGGAGATCGCCTTCTACTCTATAGCTTGCAGCGATGATATTACGAATTCTATTGAGTTCGTCTTCAGTCAAGTCTTTAACGCGTGTGCTTGGATTAACTTCAGCTGCTTCGAGAATCTTCTTAGAAGAGCTTCTGCCAATACCGTAGATATAGGTTAAAGCCACTTCTACACGCTTGTCACGTGGTACATCTACACCAGCGATACGTGCCACTGTGGAAACACCTCCACTCCAGTTGAATTATCCATATCATAATCAGCCTTGTTTCTGCTTATGTTTTGGGTTTTCGCAAATAACCCGAACAACGCCTTTGCGCCTGACAACCTTACACTTTTCACAGATAGGCTTAACAGATGCTCTGACCTTCATACCTAAGCCTCCTTCTGATTACTTATACCTATAGACAATGCGGCCGCGGCTGAGATCATACGGAGTCAGCTCTAAAAGCACTTTATCTCCGGGTAGGATTCTAATGAAGTTCATTCTAATCTTACCCGATATATGAGCAAGCACAACATGCCCGTTTTCTAGCTCAACGCGGAACATGGCATTAGGCAGCGTCTCTATCACTGTCCCCTGGACCTCTAGGACGTCCTTATTGGCCATTATTCTAAACCACCCTCCTCAGTACGCAAGAACTCTTCAAGAGCCTTTTTAATCTCGCGATTTCTTAAACTATCACGTGTACCCCAGTTTTCCAAATAGCGAGAGTCTATATGGCCTAGAAGCTTTAGGTGACGGTAACTCTTCTTTTTGGGGTTAGTTACTGGACGTCTACGTCCGTCAGAAACCAAGCAGTACCTGGGAGGTAATAAATCGACAACAACATATATTGTATCGTTATCCCGCCCTTTTGTCGACTGGACAATATCGCCTGGCTTAAATATTATCGTGCTACTGTCACCTTCCACGTCTTCTTCCTCTTTTTGGAATAACCGAAACATTACACTTCCTCCTGTGCGGTTAAAACCTCATTGCCATCCTCGGTAATAAAAACGGTGTCCTCAAAATGCGCCGACAGTGAACCATCTTGCGTAACAACTGTCCAGTTATCACTGAGAGTTCTGACAGGAAATTCTCCGGTGTTCACCATCGGCTCTATTGCCAAGGCCATACCGGCTTTTAGTCTCGGTCCTCTACCAGGTAAACCATAGTTTGGTACTTGAGGTTCTTCGTGCATCTTTTGCCCGATACCGTGCCCCACATACTGACGTACAACGCTGAAACCTGCAGCTTCCACGTGGGTCTGAATTGCGTGACTGATATCGGTTAGGCGGTTCCCGACCTTTGCCATGGCAACGCCCTTTTCTAGAGCCTCTTTAGTAACTTGGAGCAACTGTTCGGCTAGCGGCGAAATCCTCCCCACCGGAAAAGTTCTAGCAGCATCACCGCAGTATCCTTCGTAAAAAGCTCCGACATCGATACTGATGATGTCGCCCTCTTTAAGGACTCTTTTACCGGGAATTCCGTGCACAACCTCTTCGTTCACCGAAGTGCAGATGCTGGCTGGAAACCCTCCGTAGCCCTTAAATGCCGGCACGCCGCCGAGTTTGAGAATCGTCGTTTCAGCGATCTCATCAAGCTCTTTTGTTGTAACTCCAGGTTTAATCGCTGCCTCAAGTTCGTTTAGAACTGTTGCGACTATGCGACCAGCCTTTTGCATGAGCAAAAACTCGTGCATACTCTTAACAACTATCATTGGCTCTAAGACTCCTTGTCTCCAGGTTGCTAACAATCCTCTTGTGAACCTCGTCAATGTCGCCTTCCCCGTTAATGACAAGAAGCGAACCTTGCTCTTCATAGTAGCTCAGGACAGGTGCTGTAAGTTCATGATAAATAACTATGCGTTCCTTAATTGTTTCGACGTTATCGTCGGCTCGCTGGATCAGACTACTGCCACACACATCGCAAATGCCTGGAACCTTCGGGGGCAAACTGTCTAAGTGATAAGTTGCTCCGCAGTTCGAGCATACTCTGCGATTTGCGAGCCTGTGATAGATCTCTTCTTCTTCGAGCTCCAAAAGGATCGCTCTATCCAGACCTAAATGCTTTTCCTCGAGCATTTGGTCCAGCATAATCGCTTGACTCCTAGTTCTGGGAAACCCATCTAGGATAAACCCGTGTTCGCAATCTGGTTCTTCGATTCGCTGCTTGACCAGCTCAATTGTAATATCATCAGGGACCAACCGTCCCTTGCTAATGTGACGATCGGCCTCCCTGCCTAGTTCTGTACCTTCTGCAATCGCTCTGCGAAATATTTCCCCAGTTGAGACATGGGGGCAATGATAGAACTCTGCAAGCAGTGTAGCTTGCGTCCCCTTGCCTGCCCCTGGAGCACCTAGGATTACCAGTCTCATCTGGATTCACTCCCTAAACAGCTTGTTGATCGCTTACTTAATAAATCCTTCATACTGATGCATGAGTAGCTGTGCTTCGATTTGCTTAACGGTCTCGAGAGCAACACCCACAACGATCAACAAACCAGTGCCTCCGAAGTCCAAACCTTTAATGCCGGTGATGCCCTGTACAATATATGGCAGTGTGGCAATAAAGGCCAAGAATATCGAACCGAAAAATGTCACACGTCCCAATACTCTGTCTAGGAATTGTGCTGTCGGTTGCCCTGGACGGTAACCAGGAATGAATCCACCGTATTTCTTAATGTTCTCTGTAATATCTTTGGTATTAAAGCTAACAGCAGAATAGAAGTAAGTGAAAAGCACAACCAATAGCCCGTAAATCAGGGCATACACACCCCAGTATTTATCGAAAAAGTCAGTAATCCCCGATAGTGCTGGAATAAACCTAGCTAAGGTGATTGGGAAGCCAAGCATCGAAGAAGCGAAGATGATTGGCAAAACACCAGCTTGGTTGACGCGAAGCGGAATATAAGTACTTTGTCCGCCATACACTTTGCGTCCCACGATCTTCTTGGGGTATTGTACCGGAATTCTACGCTGACCTTCGGTAATATACACAACTACTGCTACGATCAATATAGCGAAGACTAGGATGAATATAGTCTGTAGCGGCGAAATCAAGCCTTGGCTGATTGAGCCTACCATGTTGATTAACGAAGCTGGCAGTCTCGACAAAATACCGGCAACGATCAGTAGGGAAATGCCGTTTCCGATTCCGACCTCGGTGATCTTATCGCCGAGCCAGATCAAGAACATTACACCTGCAGTCATGGAGACGATGATTGTCAGTCCTGTAAGGAAACCTGGGTTGGCTACCGCTCCAATACTGACCAACCATGCCATGAGCGCCGCCGCCTGGATAACTGCCAAAGCAACTGCACTGTAACGGGTGTACTGTGCAACCTTTTTCTGACCCTCGGGATCCTTGCTCATCTCTTCGAGTGCAGGGATAACCATAGCCAAAAGTTGAAGCACGATACTTGCCGTAATGTACGGACCAACGTTGAGTGCAAAGATCGACATGTTGCTTAAAGCTCCACCTGTAAACAGGTTCATTAGGCCCAGCACGCCACCTTCACCGAGGTTTACGATGCTGGCATCGATTCCAGGTACTGGAACGTACGCACCAAGGCGATATACGATTAGTAGCCCAAATGTAAACAGGATCCTCTTGCGCAGATCGGGAATGCGCATTGCATTCTTGAACGCCTCTAGCAATTAGATCACCTCGACTTTTCCACCAGCTGCTTCTATCTTCTCGACGGCAGCCTTGGAGAATTTCTGAGCCTTAACGGTTAATGCCTTCCCTAACTCGCCATTTCCGAGAATCTTAACATCCAGCTTCTTCTTAATCACGCCTTTTTCATAAAGGCTCTCAGGGGTTACCACTTCACCATCTGCAAAAGCACGGTCTAGATCAGCTAAATTAACGATGGCATATTCCTTCTTAAAGATACTGGTGAAACCTCTCTTAGGCAAACGGCGTTGCAGCGGAGTTTGACCGCCCTCGAAACCAGGACCTTTTCCTCCTCCGGAACGTGCCAACTGACCCTTGTGTCCCTTACCAGCAGTCTTGCCCAATCCGGATCCGATTCCGCGACCAACTCTCTTGCTGGTCTTTTTGGAACCTGGTGCTGGGCTTAGCTCATGAAGTTGCATATTGCCACCTCCTTGCTTCAAACTTTAGCATCTATATTTATTCCGCAAGTCTTTCTACGTCTATGCCTCTTAAGCGAGCGATATCTTCTCTCGTTCTGAGATTCTTCAAGGCCTCCAAAGTTGCCATCGCAACGTTGATTGCGTTGGGGGAGCCGAGAGACTTGCTCAGCACGTTCTGAATACCACCGAGCTCTAATACGGCGCGAACTGCTCCACCGGCAATAACTCCGGTACCTTCAGATGCAGGTCTGAGCAGAACTTGCGCACCTCCGTAACGCTGGGTGATCGGATGAGGTATAGTACCGTTGACGGCTGGAACTTCGATCAGATTCTTCTTGGCTTCGTCCACACCCTTGCGAATCGCATCGGTGACTTCTCTGGCTTTACCGAGGCCAACGCCTACATACCTCTGTCCGTCACCAACGACTACCAGGGCTCTGAAGCTGCGGTTCTTACCACCTTTAACAGTCTTAGAAACTGGGTTGATGCTAACAACACGTTCTTTTAGCTCCAGTTTGTTGGGATCTATTTGTGCCAAATTCTTTCCCTCCTTTGCCCGTGTTCTTAAAATTCGAGACCCGCTTCTCTCGCACCTTCGGCCAGGGCTTTTACCCTGCCGTGGAACAGGTTGCCGCCGCGGTCAAAGACCACTTTGCTGATGCCTTTTTCCTGGGCTTTCTTGGCTATCAGTTCGCCAACCTTCTGGGCAGCGTCGATGTTGCCTGTATAGTCTAGCACATCTCTGAGTTCTGGGCTCAAAGTCGAAGCTGCTACCAAAGTAGTGCCAGAAACATCATCGATTACTTGTGCGTAGATATGCCTATTGCTGCGGAAAACCGCAAGTCTTGGTCTTTCAGGAGTACCAGATATTCTATTTCTAGAACGCATATGGCGACGCATTCTAGCCTCTCTACGAGTTAAAGCCACGAGACACTCACTCCTTTCGTACGGTAGAGATAATTTTTTCTCATTTTGCCTAGGCAGCCGGTCTATTAAGCACCGGTTTTGCCGGCTTTGCTCCGCACGACTTCGCCTTCGTAAATAATACCTTTATTGCCGCGTTCAGTTCTGTAAACAGAAGGCTCGCGAACCTTTCTGATTTTGGCGGCGAACTCTCCAACCTTCTGCTTGTCGATACCCTTAACCACAACCTTGGTTGGCTCGGGGATTTCAATTTCGATACCTTCATAGGGCTCCATCACCACTGGGTGGGAATAACCTACGTTGAGTACCAGGTTCTTACCATCTTTGGTGGCCCTAAAACCGACACCTTGGATGATTAACGTTTTGGAGAATCCTTGGGTAACGCCTACGATCATGTTGTTTACCAGGGATCTTGTCAAACCGTGAACTGCCTTCAGACTCTCGTTTTGACGAGCAAAATGAATTGTTCCGTCCTCAATTACTGTATCAATACCCTCAGTTATCTCGTAAGTGAGCGTGCCCTTCGGTCCCTTTACGGTCAGAACCGAACCGTCAAGCTTCACTTCGACACCGCTGGGAATCTTAATTGCCTTTAGTCCGATGCGTGACAAAGCAACCACACCTCCTTGCAGCAGAATTCAACCGTTTCTGCGTTTCTACCAAATAAAGCAGAGTACTTCTCCACCTACATTCAGTTTTCTGGCGTCTCTATCGGTCATTACGCCTTTTGAAGTCGAGATAATAGCAGTTCCGAGTCCACCAAGAACCTTGGGGATTTCGTTGGCACCGGCGTAAACGCGCAGACCTGGCTTGCTTATTCTCTTCAGTCCTGCGATGACTGGTCTTTTCTTATCTCCGTACTTGAGAAAGACCCTAATCATTTGATGATTGTTTTCTGTTATAAGTTGATAGTCCTTGATATAGCCCTCTTCCTTGAGGATCCGGGCAATTTCCAGCTTCAGTTTGGAGGTTGGAATATCAACTTTTTCGTGGTAAACAGCGCCAGCATTCCGGATTCTCGTCAGCATATCAGCTACGGGATCAGTCGTGATCATCCTAGCATCCCCCTTCCATTAACAAAAATTCAGCAAGGATTATGCCACATGTCACCAGCTAGCCTTGCGAACTCCTGGCAATTTGCCCTCTAGAGCTAGCTTGCGGAAGCAGATGCGGCACATTCCGAATTTACGCATATATGCACGTGGTCGCCCGCAGATGTTGCAGCGATTGTGCTGTCTTACTGCAAACTTGTTGGGTTTTGCAGCTTTAAGTCTCATTGATTTTTTGGCCACGCTCTTCCCTCCTCTATGAGTAGTAGTGGCCTAGGCAGCCACAGTTACGCGCTCTTAAATGGCATACCTAGAAGTTTTAACAGTTCAAAGGCCTCTTCGTCAGTCTGAGCTGTTGTGACAACGGAAATATCCATGCCTCTGATGGAGCTTACTTCGTCCAAACTGACCTCTGGGAAAATGATCTGTTCTTTTATTCCTAACGTGAAGTTACCGCGACCGTCAAATCCTTTGGGTGAGATGCCTTGGAAGTCACGAATGCGGGGCAGACCAATAGAAAGCAGTCTGTCTAAGAAATCGTACATGCGATCTCCTCTTAGAGTAACTTTGCAGCCTATTGCCATGCCCTGGCGGATTTTGAAAGCGGCAACGGACTTCTTCGCTCTAGTGATAACAGGTTTCTGACCTGTGATAGCGCCTAGTTCTTTCAGTGCAGCATCCAAAGCCTTTGGATCTTCCTTGGCTTCACCTACGCCCATGTTGACCACAACTTTGACCAGTTTTGGTACTTCCATTGTGCTCTTGTAGCCGAACTTTTCCATCATGGCCTTGGATACTTCTGTTTGATAGAAATCTTTAAGACGTGGCATGGGAGTTCAACCTCCTTTCCCAAGTGCAAACTCAGTCGATTGCTTTATCGCACTTCTTGCAGATACGTACTTTTTTATCACCTTGGAGTTCTTTCTTGATACGGGTGGCCTGACCACAGTTGGGGCAGACAACCATAACTTTACTACTGTTCATTGGAGCTGGAATCTCAATAATTCCGCCCTTTGGATTTTCACGATCGGGACGTTGATGCTTCTTTACCAGGTTGAGGTTTTCAACAACAACTCTACCTTTTTTATGATCTACGCGAAGTACTTTGCCGCTCTTACCTTTATCATTACCGGACAGTACGACAACAGTATCGCCTTTTTTAACGTGAATCTTTTGCATGTTCATGGCTGTGCTTGTTCCCCCCTTTAGTGAGCTTTATTGTCCCCGGTGCTGGACCTTAGAGTACCTCCGGGGCTAGGGAGATGATACGCATGTATTCCTTCTCACGGAGTTCTCTGGCAACTGGGCCAAAGATACGAGTACCGCGAGGATTCTTCTGGGTATCGACAATTACTGCTGCATTGTCGTCAAAACGGATATAGCTGCCATCAGGTCTTCCGACACGCTCACGAGTTCTCACGATAACAGCGCGTACGATCTCGCCCTTCTTTACGTTTCCGCCTGGAGTTGCTTCTTTGACGGTGGCAATGATCTCATCGCCTACGCTTGCGTATCTGCGTCCTGTACCGCCTACAACTCTGATGCAGAGAATCTCGCGTGCTCCTGAGTTGTCAGCCACGGTCAACCTCGACTCTTGTTGAATCATCTCTACCCCTCCTCTCTTACATACAAGTTGCTATTACTTCGCTCTCTCTACGATCTCAATAACCTTCCAGTGCTTATCTCTGCTGAGCGGGCGGCACTCTTCAATGCGCACCTTATCGCCAACTTTGCACTCGTTATTTTCGTCGTGTGCTTTATAGCGCTTTGTGGTCTTTACGCGCTTACTGTAGAGAGGATGTGAGTAAAGTCTTACAACCTCAACTACAACGGTCTTATCCATTTTGTCGCTTACCACTTCGCCGATTCTGGTTTTTGGATTCTTTTCTCTGGTAGCTTCACTAGCCAATAGAACTCCCCTCCTTCTCTCTATCTGGGGCGTTATTTCTTAGCTTGTAACTCTCGCTCTTTAATCACTGTTTTTACTCTGGCAATAGATTTACGTACTTCTGAAATTCTCTTGACATTGTCAAGTTGACCTGTTGCCAGCTGGAAACGCAAGTTGAATAGCTCTTCTTTGAGATCACCAAGCTGCTTTCTGAGTTCAGCATCATTAAGATCTCTGATTTCACTAGCTTTCATTTGCGTCACCTGCCTTCTCTCTAGATACGAACTTTGTCTTAATTGGCAGTTTATGAGCTGCCAGTCTCAATGCTTCTCTAGCGACGTCTTCGGGAACACCCGCAATTTCGAACATTACACGACCAGGACGCACAACGGCTACCCAGTACTCTGGGGATCCTTTACCGCTACCCATGCGAACTTCAGCAGGCTTCTTGGTAACAGGTTTGTCGGGGAATATCTTAACCCAGACTTTACCGCCGCGTTTGATCGATCTTGTCATGGCAACACGGGCAGCTTCAATCTGATTTGAAGTGATCCATGCTGGCTCTAATGCTTGCAAACCGTACTCACCAGATTGTACCTGTGAGCCGCGGATGGCTTTCCCCTTCATACGGCCGCGCTGTACTTTACGGTACTTAACACGCTTTGGTATAAGCATTGCCTCTCGCCTCCTTGCGACTCCTTATTTTTTTTCGGGAAGGACTTCTCCTTTGTATATCCATACCTTGACGCCGATCATTCCGTAAGTGGTGTAGGCTTCGGCAAATCCGTAATCGATGTCGGCACGAAGGGTCTGCAGAGGAACTGAACCTTCAGGAGTCCATTCTGTTCTGGCGATGTCGGCTCCGCCTAAACGACCAGAAACTGCAATTTTGATACCCAACGCTCCAGCCTTCATCGCTCTCTGCTTAGCCTGACGCATGGCACGACGGAAGGAGATTCTTCTTTCCAGCTGACTTGCAATGTTCTCAGCCACAAGCTGCGAGTTCAAGTCAGGTTTCTTTACTTCCACGATGTTTATGGAGATCTGTCTGCCAGTCTTCTTTTCGAGTTCTTTTCTGAACTCATCTACCAGCGCACCGCCTTTGCCGATAACCATACCTGGCTTTGCGGTGTGGATAGTGATCTTTACCATGTTGGCTGCTCTTTCAATCTCGACTCTTGCTATTCCCGCGCTCATGAATCTCTTCTTGATGGTCTTTCTAATCATCAAGTCTTCCTGAACGAGAGCAGCGTAGTCCTTTTCAGCATACCACCTGGCATCCCAGTCCTTAATGATTCCCAATCTCATACCTAAGGGATGCGTTTTTTGACCCATCTGTTCATCCCTCCTTCTTTTCGCTTAGTACCACTGTAATGTGGCATGTTCTCTTGAAAATTGTATCTACCTGGCCTCTGGAGTGGAATCTGTATCTCTTCATTGTAGGACCTTCATCCACATAGGCCTTCTTTACATACAACAAGTCACGATCCATGTTGTAATTATTCTCTGCATTTGCCGCCGCAGAATTCAGGACTTTGCCAATGTAGTAAGTAGCCCTTCTCGGAGTAACCTTCAAAATCTGTTGAGCTTCTTGAAGACTCTTACCACGGATTGCATCAATTACTTGACGTACCTTTCTTGGCGACATCCGAATCATGCGAGCAGTAGCTTTAGCTTCCATAAAGCTATCCCCCTCTCGCTATTTTTTGAGGGCCGACGCGCGTTCGGCTGTGCCGCTATGCCCCCGGAAAGTCCGTGTTGGTGCGAACTCGCCCAACTTATGCCCTACCATATCTTCAGTAACATAAACAGGGACATGCTTTCGACCGTCGTGCACTGCAAATGTGTGGCCAACTAATTCTGGATATATTGTGGAACTGCGAGACCAAGTCTTAATGACTTTCTTCTCACCAGTCTTATTCATTTCTTCAACCTGCTTCAACAGCTTCTTACAAATATAAGGCTGTTTTCTTTCTCTTGACATGCTTGCCACGACCCCCCTTCAATATCTGAAGTACATAACAACGCACCCTAGCGTCTTCTTCTGACGATTAAGCGATCAGAAGGCTTCTTCTTCCTGGTGCGGTAACCGAGTGTCGGTTTGCCCCAAGGAGTAAGGGGACTAGAATGACCGATAGGAGCACGGCCTTCGCCACCACCATGTGGGTGATCGACTGGGTTCATAGCAACGCCGCGAACGTGTGGACGTTTACCGAACCAGCGGCTTCTACCTGCTTTACCGATCTTCATGTTTTCGTGTTCCACGTTGCCAACTTGACCTACTGTGGCACGACAGGTCTCCAGTACCATTCTCATCTCACCTGAAGGCAGACGCAAAGTGGCATAACCATTTTCTTTTGCCATCAGCTGAGCACCAGTTCCCGCAGATCTAACCATCTGTCCGCCTTTGCCAGGCTCCAGTTCAATGTTGTGAACAATGGTACCTACAGGGATGTTGGCAAGGGGCAGTGCGTTTCCGGGCTTGATGTCGGCATCTGGACCGGATTCAACGATATCGCCCACCTTCAGGCCAGCAGGCTGCAAAATATAGCGCTTTTCGCCATCAAAGTAGTGTAGTAGTGCGATACGAGCCGATCTGTTGGGATCGTACTCAATCTCAGCTACTTTTGCTGGAATACCGTCTTTTTGACGTTTGAAGTCAATAATGCGGTATTTCCGTTTATGTCCTCCACCTCTGTGTCTAGCCGTCACTCTACCTTCTGCGTTGCGACCGCCTTTTTTCTGCAGTGCGACCACAAGCGATTTTTCAGGTTTATCGGTAGTGATCTCCGAGAAATCAGAAACGGTCATAAAACGGCGACCAGGGGAGGTTGGCTTAAATGATTTCATACTCATTACGATAACCTCCTTTGCCGGTACTCATTACATACCTTCGAGGATTTCGATTCTATCTCCATCTCTTAAGGTTACAATGGCTTTTTTCCAATCAGGACGGTAGCCTTGGTATCTGCCCTGTGTGCGGAGTTTACCCTTCATGTTCATTGTTCTGACGTCCTCAACCTTAACGTTGAAAATGTCTTCGACTGCATGCTTGATCTGGGTCTTGGTAGCACGCTTATCGACTACGAAGGTGTACTTGTTCTGCTCCATCAGAGCAACGGTTTTCTCTGTGACAATAGGCTTCCTGATAATGTCATGAGGGAAATACATTAGCTAAGCACCTCCTCGACCTTGGCAACAGCGTCCTTGGTCATGATGAGGGTCTCGTAGTTCAAAACCTCGTAGGTATTGAGGTTTCTAGCCTCCATTGCAGCAACCTTTTCAATGTTGCGAGCTGATTTGTACATTACCGCATCGTTGTCAGCGGTTACAATCAGTGCTTTTTTGCCATCTAGATTGAGGTTTTTCAAAACCTTAACCACTTCTTTAGTTTTTGGAGCGTCGATCTGCCAATCATCCAAGACGATCAGATTGTTACTCTGAACCTTTGCAGATAGAGCAGAGCAAAGTGCGGCTCTTCTTGCCTTCTTAGGCATGGTATAGCTGAAGTCTCTGGGCTGCGGTCCGAAAACGATGCCGCCTTTTCTCCATTGAGGAGCTCTAATGGAACCCTGGCGGGCGCGACCCGTACCCTTTTGTCTCCAAGGCTTTCTACCGCCACCGCGCACCATGCTTCTCGTCTTGGTTGCAGCTGTGCCCACTCTTTGACGAGCAAGATGCATAACGACAACTTCATGCATTAAGCTCTTGTTAACTTCGGCCCCGAAAACTTTATCATTTAGTTGAAGTTCTCCAACCTGCTTGCCGTTAGTGTCATATACTGTGACTTGGGGCATTTTCTGCTGCCTCCTTTCGTGCAACTAGTGAGTTAGGCTTTCACAGCCTTGCGAACTATTACCAAACTACCTCTAACGCCAGGGACGGAACCCTTGACCAGAAGCAGATTCTTCTCGGCATCAACTTTTACAACCTCGAGGTTCTGGATTGTGACTCTGTCGGAACCCCAGCGGCTTGGCATTGGTCTGCCTTTAAAAATTCTTGCCGGGTCGATTGATCCCAAGGAACCTACACCTCTGTGGTACTTGGAACCGTGAGCTTTAGCGGCGATGGCGTAGTTCTTCATCTTCACCAGACCTGTATAGCCGTGGCCCTTGGAAGTACCTGTGACGTCCACGAGGTCGCCCTCTTTGAAAAGATCAGCTTTGACAACATCTCCTACTTTGACTTCTTCACCATCTTCAAGTTCGACTTCTCTTAGGTAGCGATGAGGAGCCAGAGATGCCTTCTTATAGTGACCTTTGAGAGGTTTGTTTACTTTGTGTTCTTTGATCTCGCCAAAAGCCAGCTGAACAGCGTTGTAACCGTCGATCTCGGTCGTTTTGAGCTGAGCGACCGTGCAGGGACCTGCTTCGATAACTGTTACGGGGATCACTGTGCCGTCTTCTGCGAAAATCTGCGTCATTCCAACTTTCTTCCCAAGTAATGCTTTGGGCATTTACCTACACCTCCTTACTGCATCCAACAGGTTTCGGTCAAGTCTGTAAATAGTGCCCTGTGTTATGGAGGGAACTATTTACCTTATTATAGCTTGATCTCGATATCCACACCTGCTGGCAAATCCAGTCGCATGAGAGCGTCTACTGTTTTAGCATTTGGTTCTAAGATATCGATGAGTCTTTTATGTGTTCTCATCTCAAATTGCTCGCGTGAATCTTTATGGACATGAACAGAGCGAAGAATTGTATAGATGTTTTTCTCAGTTGGCAGAGGAATAGGCCCAGAAACCTTGGCACCAGTTGTCTCTGCTGTCTCCACGATCTTGCGTGCTGATTGATCCAAAACAACATGATCAAACGCCTTGAGGCGAATTCTTATCTTCTGTTTCACTGTGTTCCCTCCTTTTATGACTATTGTCAAGGTCCCAAAAAAACGGTAGCGACAAAGGTAAGACTTAGTCGCTACCTCGTGAAGGAACTATTACTTAAGAATCTTACTTACAACACCGGCGCCAACGGTGTGTCCGCCTTCGCGAATAGCGAGACGCAGGTTTTCCTCCATAGCGATAGGTGCAAGTAGCTCTACAGTCATAGTAATATTGTCACCAGGCATAACCATTTCTACACCTTCAGGAAGGGTGATGGTACCTGTAACGTCAGTTGTTCTGAAATAGAACTGAGGACGGTAACCGGAGAAGAATGGCTTGTGACGTCCACCTTCATCCTTCTTCAGAACGTAGACTTGAGCTTCAAACTTGGTGTGTGGGTTGATGGAGCCGGGCTTTGCCAATACCTGGCCGCGCTCAACGTCTTTACGCTCGATACCGCGGAGAAGGATACCTACGTTGTCACCAGCTTCAGCAACATCAAGGATCTTACGGAACATTTCAACACCCGTAACGACAGTAGCTCTGGTCTCTCTCAGACCAACGATTTCTACCTGTTCGCCAACTTTGATTGTTCCGCGCTCTACACGACCGGTAGCAACGGTACCGCGACCTGTAATTGTGAATACGTCTTCAACAGGCATAAGGAATGGCTTGTCGATAGCGCGCTCTGGCTGTGGAATGTATTCGTCTACGATGTCCATGAGCTTACCGATAGCCTGGCTCCACTGATCGTTCGGGTCGTCGCTTTCAAGTGCTTTGAGAGCTGAACCAACAACGAATGGTGTGTCGTCGCCAGGGAACTCGTACTGGTTGAGCAGATCGCGAACTTCCATCTCAACGAGTTCGATGAGTTCAGGATCGTCTACCATGTCAGCCTTGTTGAGGAAGACAACGATAGCTGGAACGCCAACCTGACGAGCGAGCAGGATGTGCTCTCTGGTCTGTGGCATTGGACCATCGGCTGCAGAAACAACCAGAATGGCACCGTCCATCTGAGCTGCACCAGTGATCATGTTTTTAACGTAGTCAGCGTGACCCGGGCAGTCTACGTGAGCGTAGTGTCTATTGTCGGTTTCGTACTCAACGTGCGAAGTATTGATAGTAATACCGCGTTCTTTCTCTTCTGGAGCGTTGTCAATATCGTCGTACTTTCTTACCTGTGCATAACCCTTTTGACCAAGATACTTGGTAATAGCAGCAGTTAAGGTTGTCTTACCATGGTCAACGTGACCAATGGTACCAATGTTAACGTGAGGTTTTGTACGTTCAAAATGTGCTTTACCCATTTTTTTAGCCTCCTTGCTTTGTGGGTGTTAACCCTTGTTTATTATTGTCTCAGCTATGCTAGCCGGAACTGGCTCAAAGTGAGAAAACTGCATTACGTAAGTAGCACGTCCCTGAGTCAGAGAACGGAGCTGATTGACATAACCGAACATCTCGGCCAGAGGCACGTAGCTGTGAACTTCCTGTCCTCCCGGTCTAGGTTCCATTCCTTCGATTCTTCCTCTACGGCTATTCAGATCACCAATTACATCGCCGAGGAAGTCATCGGGAGTGGTAACGTCAACCTTCATTACAGGTTCGAGAAGCACAGGGTTCGCTTTAGCAACTCCCTCTTTGAAGCCCATAGAGCCGGCTATCTTAAATGCCATCTCACTTGAGTCAACTTCGTGGTACGAGCCATCCACCAGTGATACTATGACGTCTACTACAGGGAATCCTGCTAAAACGCCTGATAACATGGCCTCTTTGATGCCTTCCTCTACAGGTCCAATGTACTCCTTAGGAACTACGCCACCAACGATCTTGTTCTCAAAGACAAAACCTTTGCCAGGTTCGTTTGGTCTGAGTTCCAGTACCACATGACCGTACTGACCGCGTCCACCAGACTGTCTAATGAACTTGCCTTCGGCGCGCGCAGCCTTGGTGATGGTTTCTTTGTAGGCTACTTGAGGAGTACCCACATTGGCCCCAACTCTAAACTCGCGTAACAGTCTATCAACAATGATCTCCAGGTGCAGTTCGCCCATACCTGCGATAATTGTCTGACCGGTTTCTTCGTTAGTTGACACGTGGAAGGTTGGATCTTCTTCAGCCAGACGCTGAAGAGCTTGAGACAGTTTATCCTGGTCGTTTTTGGTCTTTGGTTCGATGGCAATGTCAATAACCGGATCAGGGAAGGTCATCGACTCGAGAATGACAACTCTGTTTTCGTCACAGAGGGTATCGCCTGTGGTTGTATTTTTCAAACCCACACCGGCCACAATGTCGCCAGCATGAACTTTGGCAACTTCTTGCCTGTGGTTAGCATGCATATAAACCAAACGGCTGACACGCTCTTTGCGTCCTCTCGTGGAGTTGTATACGTAGGAACCGGCCTCAAGAGAACCTGAGTACACTCTGAAGTAGCAGAGCTTGCCGATAAACGGATCGCTCATGATCTTGAAGGCCAATGCTGCAAATGGTTCGTCTTCGGATGATCTGATGGTTACTTCTTCTCCAGCTTCGTTTTTGCCAACAATGTCAGGAACATCAATTGGCGACGGGAGATAATCGATAATTGCATCGAGTAGCTTCTGTACACCCTTGTTCTTGAAAGCAGAGCCGCACAAGACAGGTACGATTTCATTTCTGCAGCAGGCAGCACGAAGAGCAGCTTTAAGTTCCTCTGCGGTAAACTCTTCGCCGTCGAGGTAGCGCATCATCAGTTCTTCATTGGTTTCAACGATTGCTTCGATCAGTTCTTGGCGTTTTTCTGCAACAAGGTCGGCCATTTCCTCAGGAATGGGCTCGGCGTCGAGTTTGGTTCCCTGGTCATCTTCATAGATGATAGCCTGGTTGGTGATCAGATCCACCATACCGACAAACGAATCTTCGCTGCCGATGGGTATCTGAATTGGCACTGCATTTGCTGCCAGCCTATCGTGCATCATCTTCACAACTCTGAAGAAGTCTGCACCGGTTCTATCCATTTTGTTAATGAACGCTATACGAGGAACGTGATAGCGATCTGCCTGTCTCCACACGGTTTCGGACTGCGGTTCAACGCCTCCTACCGCACAGAACACGGCAACTGCTCCGTCGAGTACGCGGAGCGATCTTTCTACCTCAACTGTAAAGTCAACGTGTCCGGGTGTATCAATAATGTTGATGCGATGACCCAACCAATTACAAGTTGTAGCGGCAGAAGTGATGGTGATTCCTCTTTCCTGCTCCTGCACCATCCAGTCCATAGTGGCGGCACCCTCATGGGTTTCCCCCATTTTATGGACTCTGCCTGTATAAAACAGGATTCTTTCTGTTGTGGTTGTCTTTCCGGCATCAATATGGGCCATAATCCCAATATTACGTGTTTTTTCGAGTGGGAACTCTCTTGGCACCCACTTTCCCTCCTTACTACTGAGTCTCACCAAAGCTAGGCCAAGTCTTGTACTTCTGACGGTTGACTGAATAAGGGTGCGACTTATGTCCCTAGACCGACCGAGCTCATAGAAAAGCAAATCTAGTATGCGTACAATCCGTAGTTATTAGCTACGCATTTGGTCGGGAGACCGCCAGTGGTAAGTGCAGGTTTCGGTCTGCAAAAACCAATTAGTCAGTAGATGGCTACCAACGGTAGTGAGCAAACGCTCTGTTGGCTTCGGCCATGCGATGAGTGTCTTCTTTTTTTCTAACAGAACCACCGGTGTTATCTGCCGCTTCAAGAATCTCAGCAGCCAGTCTCTCTGCCATAGTCTTTTCTCCGCGCGCTCTAGCGATACCAATCATCCATCTCATAGCTAAAGCCATGCGACGATTGGCAGGAACCTCAACAGGAACCTGATAGGTGGCACCGCCTACACGACGAGGTTTTACCTCAACAACCGGCATTACGTTTTCAAGAGCTTTATTCAATACCTCGAGAGGATCCTGACCAGACTTTGCTGCAACGATGTCTAAGGCACCATACATAATCGATTCGGCTACGCCTTTCTTACCATCGAGCATCAATTTATTAATGAACTGACTTAAAACAGTGCTTTTGTAAATTGGATCTGGCAGGACGCTCCTCTTGGGTACGTGTCCACGTCTTGGCAACTTCACTACACCCCCTTGCGATTGAAGATAGCGTCTTTATTATTCTTTTGGTCTCTTTGTTCCGTACTTCGAACGGGCCTGACGGCGATCTTGAACGCCAGCAGTGTCCATTGCGCCTCTAATTATATGATAACGGACTCCGGGAAGGTCCTTTACACGTCCACCTCTGATAAGTACTACAGAGTGTTCCTGCAGGTTGTGGCCTTCGCCAGGGATATAAGAGCTTACTTCAATACCGTTGGTGAGACGTACACGAGCTACCTTTCTCAAAGCCGAGTTTGGCTTTTTAGGAGTCATCGTGGAAACCTTTGTGCAGACGCCCCTCTTCTGCGGAGCACCTTTAGGAATCTCAATCTCTCTTCCCTTTAGGGTGTTTTGCACAAAAAGGAGAGCTGGTGAAGCGCTTTTCTTGCTCTTAGACTTGCGACCTTTGCGAATTAACTGACTGATTGTTGGCATCTTGCCACCTCCTTCCAGTGAACTCAGTCTTTAAGTATAGCTGCTGTTGCAGCTGCTACATCGATTCCACATACTTGGCCTAGTTGGGTTTTGCTCTTTACAGGCTTGATCTCGACACCATGCATCTGACACGACGTGTTGATCTTGCCTATAATGTCGGCATCGGCATCCTGGGCAACGAACACCAGACTAGCGGCGTTTTTCTCGATAGCCCTAAGCACTTGCTTAGTACCTACCGCCTTCTTGCTAGCCGTCTTTAGTTGTTCCAACGGCATGCCAAGGCCCTCCTTCCCCAATTTATGGCGTACTATTGAAGTATAGCATCTTGACCCTAGGGGTGTCAATTGCTAATTTCATTGACACCCTCTAGAGTCAAAAGTTAGTCAAAGTAGTTAAATGCTTTCTTCTTCGGGCATTATTTCTATGCGACGGCAGCGTTCCATACCGGTACCAGCCGGAATGAGCTTACCGATAATGACGTTCTCCTTGAGACCGATGAGAGTATCCACTTTGCCTTTGATAGCAGCATCGGTGAGTACTCTGGTGGTCTCCTGGAAGGAAGCAGCCGACAGGAAGCTCTCTGTTGCCAGCGAGGCTTTGGTAATACCGAGGATTACAGGTTTGAACTCTGCAGGTCTGAGTCCTTTGGCCAGTGCCTCTTTGTTGATGTCCTCTAGATCGAAGACATCGATCAAACCTCCAGGCAATAGCGCTGTATCTCCCGGTTCTGTAACCTTAACCTTGCGCATCATCTGTCTTACGACGATTTCGCAGTGCTTATCATCGATCTCAACGCCCTGGGAGCGGTAGACTTCCTGAACCTCCTGAACCAGGTAAGACTGGATCTCTCTGAGAGGTCGGATGTTAACCAACTCGTGCGGGTTGATAGGACCGTCGGTCAGCCTGTCGCCAGGCTCAACTTCCATGCCGTCTGAAACCTTAAGTCTCGAACCGAACGGTGCTTGGTAGACCTTTTCGGTACCATCAGGTTGGGTGATGATGATCTTGCGGTTCTTCTTGCTTTCTTCGACCCTAACCACACCGCCGACTTCGGTAATGATGGCCTGACCTTTAGGTTTCCTTGCTTCAAAGACCTCTTCAACCCTCGGCAGACCTCTTGTGATGTCGTCGCCGGCAACGCCGCCTGTATGGAAGGTACGCATTGTCAGCTGAGTGCCAGGTTCGCCGATGGATTGAGCGGCAATTGTACCTACAGCCTCTCCGATCTCAACCAACTTGCCTGTTGCCAGGTTCCTGCCATAGCAGTTGATGCAGACGCCGTGGCGAGAACGACAGCTGATAACAGAACGCATGTAGACCTTCTCGATACCTGCATCGACGATCTTCTGGGCGATCTCTTCGTCAACCATTTCGTTCTTGCGAACAATGACTTCACCAGTTTCAGGATGGGTAACATCTTCGAATGCCAGCTTGCCAATGATGCGGTCTTCCAGAGACTCTAAGACGTCTCCGTCATCCTCAATGGCGCTGATCCAGACGCCTTCTTCCGTTCCACACTCTTCTTCTCTGACGATAACGTCCTGACAGACGTCTACCAAACGGCGTGTCAGATAACCTGAGTCAGCGGTTCTCAGCGCTGTGTCCGCAAGACCTTTTCTGGCTCCGTGGGTGGAGATGAAGTACTCCAAAACGGTGAGGCCTTCGCGGAAGTTGGCCTTAATGGGCAGCTCGATAACTTTACCGGTCGGGTCGGACATCAGTCCGCGCATACCGGCAAGCTGAGTGAGCTGGGACATGTTGCCTCTGGCGCCCGAGATAGCCATCATATATACCGGGTTCCACTTACCGAGGCTTTCTTTCATTTTTTCTGTGATCATGTCCTTGGTGTTAGTCCAGATCACCGTGGTGCGCTGGTATTTTTCATTGTCGGTAATCAGTCCCCTGCGGTGCTGCTGCTCGAGCTGTAGCACTTCTTCTTCTGCCTTCTTGATGAGTTCGGGCTTTTCAGCGGGGACTTTAATGTCGGCCACGGAAACCGTGGTGCCCGAGATGCATCCGAAGTGGAATCCTAAGGTTTTGATCCTATCCAAAACCTCTGCAGTGCGGTTGGCACCGTACTTTATGAAGCAGAGGCTAACGATCTTCTGCAGATCGCCCTTAGTAATCTCCTGTTCATAGTATGGCATATTTTCGGGCAGAACATTGTTAAATATTAATCTTCCCAAAGTGGTTTCTCTGGGTTGACCTCTGAAGTTTCGCACTTTGATCTGTACGTGGAGATCAAGATCGCCTTCTTCGTAGGCCATCAAAGCTTCATCGATATCGATGAAAGACTTGCCCTTGCCAGGACCTTCGTCTCTGGTCAGAGTCAGGTAATAGCAACCAATGACCATGTCCTGGGTAGGCACTGCGATCGGGTCTCCGCTTGCAGGCGACAGAATGTTGTGGGATGAAAGCATCAGAATTCTGGCTTCCGCCTGCGCCTCTGCGGAGAGCGGTACGTGCACCGCCATCTGGTCGCCGTCGAAGTCGGCGTTGTAAGCCGTACAGACGAGAGGATGGAGTTTGATGGCTCTTCCTTCAACCAGAACTGGCATGAACGCTTGAATACCCAAGCGGTGAAGGGTCGGTGCACGGTTGAGAAGCACCGGATGCTCCTGAATGGCTTCTTCCAGTACGTCCCAAACCTCGTTGTTTACCCTCTCTACCATCTTCTTGGCATTCTTAATATTTGTGGCCTTGCCTTTATCGACAAGGAGCTTCATGACAAATGGTTTGAACAGCTCAAGGGCCATTTCCTTAGGCAAACCGCATTCGTGCATCTTCAGCTCGGGACCGACAACAATAACGGAGCGGCCGGAGTAGTCGACGCGTTTACCTAAGAGGTTCTGACGGAAGCGACCCTGCTTACCTTTGAGCATATCGCTCAGAGATTTCAAAGGTCTGTTGCCGGGACCTGTAACAGGACGCCCGCGTCTTCCGTTATCGATTAGGGCATCCACCGCTTCCTGAAGCATGCGCTTTTCGTTGCGCACGATGATGTCTGGTGCATCCAGTTCGAGAAGCTTCTTCAGGCGGTTGTTGCGGTTAATGACGCGGCGGTAGAGGTCGTTCAGGTCGGAAGTGGCAAACCTGCCGCCGTCGAGCTGAACCATAGGTCTGAGTTCAGGAGGAATTACAGGGATGACATCAAGGATCATCCACTCCGGTCTTGCGCCTGACTGCCTAAATGCTTCAATAATCTCCAGGCGTCTTGTTGCTTTAATCTTGCGCTGACCGGACGACTCCTGGATCTCTTTGTACAGCGCTTCAGCTTCTTTATCCAAGTCGATCTGCTGCAGCAGCTTTTTGATCGCTTCTGCACCCATACCGCACTCGAACTGATCGCCGTACTTCTCTCTCATAGCGCGTCTTTCTGGTTCGGTAAGCAGCTGTTTTTCGGTAAGCGGTGTATCGCCTGAGTCAATGACTATATACGAAGCAAAGTAGAGAACCTTCTCTAAGTTGCGAGGAGATATATCAAGTATCAAGCCAAGACGGCTGGGTATACCTTTGAAGTACCAGATGTGGCTTACAGGAGCAGCAAGTTCAATGTGTCCCATGCGCTCGCGGCGCACTTTGCTCTTGGTGACTTCTACTCCGCACCTGTCACAAACCACGCCTTTGTAGCGTATCCTCTTGTACTTGCCGCAGTGGCACTCCCAATCGCGGACAGGTCCGAAGATGCGTTCGCAGAACAAGCCATCCTTTTCTGGTTTCAAGGTACGATAGTTTATCGTTTCTGGCTTCTTGACTTCTCCGCTGGACCAGGCCCGGATCTGATCCGGTGAAGCTAGGCCGATCTTAATGCGATCGAAGTTGTTAACGTCCAACAAGAGTGAGTCCCTCCTTTTTTTGGCCAGGAAGTCTTTTTGGATTATAGATCATCGAGATCGTCGTCCTCAAAATCATCGTCATCTAAAAGATCATCGACACTGTCTCCAACGTCTAGGTCGTCAAGGGGAAGATCGATGTCCTCGTCATCCAGCTCCTCGACAATATCCAGATCTTCATCGATATCGGCACTGTCGACGTCTACATCAACATCTACGTCCACGTCTACGTCTACATCCAGATCGTCGTCAGCGGCTTCATCATCTTCGACATCTTCTTCATACACATCTTCATCAGGATCCAGAATTGTCTTTGTCGCTTCAGGTTTATCTCTTCCCTGTAGATCAATGCCCAACTCTTTTGCCATCTCTCCGATGTCCTCGTCTTCGTCCTTGATCTCGACTTCTTGATCTTCAGAGTAGACTCTGGCATCGAGACAGAGAGACTGCAGTTCTTTAATCAGAACTTTAAATGACTCGGGGACTCCTGGTTCGGGTACAGTTTCACCCTTTACAATAGCTTCGTAAGTCTTCACCCTGCCCACAACGTCGTCGGACTTAACGGTGAGCAGCTCTTGCAGGGTGTAGGCTGCACCGTAGGCCTCCAAGGCCCAGACTTCCATTTCACCAAATCTCTGTCCGCCAAATTGGGCTTTGCCGCCGAGAGGCTGCTGAGTAACAAGAGAGTATGGTCCGGTAGAGCGAGCGTGAATCTTATCATCTACCAGGTGGTGGAGTTTCATCATATAGATATAGCCCACTGTGACCGGCTGGTGGAACGGCAAACCTGTACGTCCATCGTAGAGTACGGTCTTACCGTCGGGACTAAAACCGGATTTTTCGAGCATTGCGCGAATATCGCCTTCTTCAGCACCGTCAAATACCGGCGAGGCGATCTTAATGCCAAGGGCTTTTGCCGCCAACCCTAAGTGAGTCTCGAGAATCTGACCGATGTTCATACGGCTGGGAACGCCTAGGGGGTTCAAAACGATGTCCACCGGAGTTCCATCGGGCAAAAACGGCATGTCTTCCACAGGAAGAATCCTCGAGACAACACCTTTGTTACCGTGGCGTCCGGCCATCTTATCGCCTACGGAGATCTTTCTCTTCTGGGCGATATAGATGCGCACCAGAGTATTGACTCCAGGCGATAGGTCATCGCCGTTATCTCTGGAGAAGATCTTAACATCGACGACTACTCCACTTTCGCCGTGAGGCACGCGGAGGGACGAATCCCGAACTTCTCTGGCCTTCTCGCCAAAGATAGCGCGAAGCAGGCGTTCTTCTGCGGTGAGTTCGGTCTCGCCTTTGGGCGTAACCTTACCTACGAGAATGTCGCCGGGATGAACCTCAGCACCAATACGGATGATGCCGCGCTCATCTAGATCTTTGAGAGCGTCCTCACCGATATTGGGGATGTCTCTGGTGATCTCTTCAGAGCCGAGTTTGGTGTCTCTTGCCTGACACTCGTACTCTTCAATATGAATAGAAGTGAAGACATCCTCTTCCACGAGTTTCTCACTGATGAGAATAGCGTCTTCGTAGTTGTATCCTTCCCAAGGCATAAAGGCAACAAGTGTGTTGCGTCCGAGAGCAAGTTCACCTTTGTCGGTTGCAGGTCCGTCTGCAAGAACGGTGCCCTTTTCTACTCTCTGACCCTTCTTGACAATCACCTTTTGGTTGATACAGGTGGATTGATTGCTTCTGACAAACTTAGTGACTTTGTAAACGTCTTTCTTACCGTCGTCGCGTTTGACAACGATCTCCCTTGCTGTGGCTCTTTCTACCACACCTGGGTTCTTTGCAGTGATAACTGCTTGGGAGTCCATTGCAGCGCGGTACTCCATTCCCGTTCCGACGAGCGGTGCATCGGTCATCAACAGAGGAACTGCCTGACGCTGCATGTTAGCACCCATGAGGGCGCGGTTTGCGTCGTCGTGCTCTAAGAACGGAATCAAAGCAGTCGCCACAGAAACCAGCTGTTTAGGCGAAACGTCCATGAGGTCTACCTTTTCTGGAGAGATGCTCATGATCTGATCTTTGTAACGTGCTGCAACGCGGACGTTTTTGAAGTGGCCATCCTCTGTCAGAGGTTCGTTGGCCTGAGCAATAACGTATTTATCTTCTTCGTCGGCTGTGAGGTACTCGACTTCGTCGAGAACCCTGCCGTTTTCAACTTTTCTGTATGGGGTTTCGATGAAGCCAAAATCGTTGATTCTGGCAAAAGTACACAAAGACCCGATAAGTCCGATGTTGGGACCTTCCGGCGTCTCGATCGGACACATACGCCCATAGTGGGAGTAGTGTACGTCGCGGACCTCAAATCCAGCTCTTTCGCGGGAAAGACCGCCTGGACCTAAAGCCGAAAGCCTTCTCTTATGCGTAAGTTCGCTGAGAGGGTTGGTCTGATCCATAAACTGCGAAAGCTGACTGGAACCGAAGAACTCTTTAATAGCAGCTACAACAGGACGAATGTTGATAAGCGCTTGTGGTGTGATGATGTTAGCGTCTTGGATAGTCATGCGTTCCCGTACAACTCTTTCCATACGGGAAAGACCGATACGGAACTGGTTCTGCAGAAGCTCGCCAACAGTCTTCAGTCTCCTGTTGCCCAAGTGATCGATATCATCGGTTGAACCAACGTCTTTAAACAAACCGAAAAAGTAGTTGATGGTTGCAACCATGTCTTCGGGGGTAATGTTCTTGACCTCTGTGTCGACAAGACCGTTACCTACGACTTTGACCGGTCCGCTTTCGGTTTGCACCCAAACCTCTTTTATCTTCAAGGCTTCGAGTCTCGCCATCACTTCTCGATCGATGCGAACTCCGCTGTCGACGATGATTTCGCCGGTCTTAAAATCGACAATCGGCTCTGCTAGCGTCATGCCGAAAACGCGTTCTCGAAGACCTAATTTCTTGTTCAGTTTGTATCTGCCTACTGCAGCTAAGTCGTAACGTTTTGGATCAAAAAAGAGAGTCTCGAATAGAGCCCTGGCGCTGTCTGCGGTAGGAGGTTCACCAGGTCTGAGCTTCTTGTAGACTTCAATGAGACCTGCTTCGACTGAGTCTGTGGTGTCTTTGTCCAGTGTGTTCTTGAGCTGCTGCGATTCGCCGATGAGGTCCAGAATCTCTTCGTCTGTTCCGTATCCCAGCGCTCTAAGCAGTACGGTTACGGGGATCTTTCTGGTCCTATCAACCCTCACGTAAACGACATCGTTAGCATCAGTCTCGAACTCAAGCCAAGCACCTCTGTTGGGAATGATGCTCGCACTGTAAACCACTCTGCCGTTGGCATCTATTTCCTTTTTGAAGTAAGCACCGGCTGACCTAACGAGCTGACTAACTACGACGCGTTCGGCACCGTTAATAATAAAAGTGCCCTTGGCCGTCATCAGCGGGAAGTCGCCCATAAAGACTTCCTGTTCTTTAACCTCACCTGTTTCTTTGTTGATGAGCCTTACTCTAACCTTAAGTGGTGCCGCATACGTGGCATCGCGTTCGCGGCATTCATCCTCATCCATCTTAGGTTCCTCAAGAGTATAGCTGACAAACTCCAAGGTAAGGTTGCCAGTAAAGTCCTGAATCGGAGAGATGTCGCGGAAAGTCTCTAGCAGTCCTTCGTTTAAGAACCTTTCATAGGAAGCGGTCTGGATCTCGATGAGGTTTGGTAGGTCCATAACCTCTCGTATCCTGCCGAAACTATGGCGCTCTATTTCTGGACCCTTGGTGACAGTGGCCACCTTATCCATTCGCTGATCACCCTTTCTCGGCAGATCTACCTGAATATTTTTGTACACGGAAAGTAAGCAAGGGGGTGTTTTTCCTACTGTTCCCTTGCTTAAGAACACGAACCTTCAAATGCATATATGACTCCATAATGCAATACATTGGCAATTTACAATGCTATCATAACGGTCAATAACTGTCAAGCAAGGAAAATATAAATGTAAGAAATACTCCCCACGCCTATCCGTTACGCTATACTATAAAAAAATCGGATGCCGAGCAACCTTCAATAATAGATATATACAAGTCCATATGGTTTAGTACAAACTACCTAATTAGAATGTTCAACGCTGGTGGGACTTATAGCGTTTTGCATTTGTAATACTTGCCAGATCTGGAAGGTTCATCTGCAACTCGATTAAGTAAAAAGGAGACCGTTAAAGGCCTCCTTTTTTATTTTTGGTGAGAAACTACTTGATTTCGACTTTGGCTCCAACTTCCTCAAGCTTGGCTTTAACTTCTTCAGCTTCTGCCTTGGAAACGCCTTCTTTAACTGGCTTTGGAGCGCCATCAACGAGATCCTTAGCCTCTTTGAGACCAAGACCGGTTAGCTCGCGAACAACCTTAATAACCTTGATCTTCTCTGCACCGGTATCTGTAAGGATTGCGTCGAACTCGGTCTTCTCTTCTGCTGCTTCAGGAGCTGCGGCAGGAGCAGCGCCGGCTACCATTGCTACAGGAGCTGCAGCGGTTACGCCAAATCTGTCTTCCAATGCCTTTACAACTTCAGCCAACTCCAAAACTGTCATCTCTTCGATTTGCTTAATGAAAGCATCTTTATCAAAAGCCATCTTAAATATTACCTCCTAGATTTGTTAAGTTTTTAGATTACCAGCACCAAATCAGGCGCCTTCTTTTTGCTTGCGAATAGCCTCCAAAACGTACACCAGGTTTCTGATATTGCCCTGCAGGCAATTGACCAGACCTGTAATCGGGGCTTGCATACCACGAACCAGCATGGCCAGGAGCTGCTCTTTGGATGGAAGATCGGCAAGAGCCTCAACCTGCTTGGCATCGATGACCTTGTTGTCCAAGACACCGCCTTTAATCTCCATCTTCTTAAAGTCTTTGATGGCATCGCGGAGAATCTTAGGGGCTGCAACGGCATCTACCATACCAAAAGCGATGGCTGTTGGGCCGGCAAGATACTGATCAAGACCTTCGATACCCTGGTTTTTCGCGGCAATACTAAGGAGTGTGTTCTTGTAAACGCGATAGTCAACTCCAGCTGCGCGGAGTTTCTTTCTCAGTTCCGTATCCTGATTAACCGTCAAGCCGCGATAATCGATCAGAACTGCACCTTTAGCTTCTGCGAACTTTTGAGTTATTTCTTGAACTATTGCTTCGTTCGTTTGTTTCGACACGATTTCACCTCCTTAGACCTCCTGCCTAACAAAAAACGCGAACCCACCAGATGAGAGTTCGCGACAGATCACACGTCTAAAACGATCTATCCTAAACTACCTCGGCAGGCGTATGATACTTACCCTAGCAGATGAGCTGCATCGGACCTGCTGTCTCTGGCAGAGAGGTTTCTATTCTATTGGTTTAGTATCGAGTAAGTTATCTTGCAGTGTTCAAAACATCGGCTGTGCTTACCCTGACGCCTGGGCCCATCGTTGAGGCAAGTGCAATCTTTCTCAGATAGTTACCCTTTGCTGCTGCAGGTTTGGCCTTAATAATAGCGCTCATCAGTGCCAGGAAGTTCTCTTCGAGTTTCTCCGGACCGAATGAAGCTTTGCCGATTGGCACGTGAACAATCGCCTGCTTGTCAACTCTGAACTCGACCTTACCGGCTTTGATATCCTTAATTGCTTTGGCAATGTCGAATGTAACGGTGCCGGATTTGGGGTTTGGCATCAAGCCTTTAGGACCGAGAACTCTACCGAGACGGCCTACAACGCCCATCATGTCTGGAGTGGCAACGGCGATATCAAAGTCAAGCCAACCACCCTGAATCTTTTCTGCAAGATCCTCAGCACCAACGATGTCTGCTCCGCTTTCTTCTGCTTCCTTGGCTTTGTCGCCTTTAGCGAAAACAGCAACTCTGACAGAGCGGCCGGTGCCGTGAGGCAGAACTACAGTACCACGAACGTTTTGATCTGCGTGGCGAGGGTCTACGCCCAAGCGGATGTGAGCTTCAATGGTTTCGTCGAATTTGGCTGTTGCAGTTTTGATCACAAGCTCCATAGCTTCCTTGACATCGTACACCTCATGGCGATCGAACGTCTGGAGGGAAGCGGAGTATCTTTTACCAAGTTTTTTAGCCATTAAACTTTCCTCCTTGTGGTGTTAACGAAGTTTAACTTCTCCCACTGGTCTTCCGAAGAGCTCTTACTCTTCAATTGTAATGCCCATACTGCGAGCGGTGCCAGCGATAACCTTCATAGCGGCTTCAACGTCGGCTGCGTTGAGGTCTGGCATCTTCATTTCGGCGATCTCTCTGAGCTGTTCTTTGGTGACTTTACCAACCTTAACAGCCTTAGGACTTCCGGATGCTTTCTCCAAACCAGCAGCTTTCTTCAGCAGTACCGCAGCAGGAGGGGTCTTTGTGATAAACGTAAATGATCTGTCGGCAAAAATGGTGATTTCAACAGGAATGATCATACCTGCCTGATTCTGCGTGCGAGCATTGAACTGCTTGCAGAACTCCATAATTGCCACACCATGTTGACCAAGAGCAGGACCTACTGGAGGTGCTGGATTGGCTTTACCAGCAGGAATCTGCAGCTTTACTTTAGCGAGTACTTTTTTGGCCATTGTTTCACCTCCCAGACAAGAGCGCTAACTAAAACTCCAACCTATAGTTTCAACCTATGGTTAAGTAGTTTCTACGATGTAGATTTTGTCCAGACTAGAGTAAGGCCGGCTTCAGCCTTTTTGTTTTCCTGCCTGAGCTTGAGATTACTTCACAAGATACTGAAACCCAGCAGAGAAGCCTAGGTCCAAAACGCCAATAAACAGGGCGATCACAAAGCTGAATATCAAAACAATGAGTGTGTAGTTCACCAGTTCTTTACGGTTAGGCCAAACTACTTTACGCAGTTCACTTCTAATCTCGCGAAAGAACTTGCCAACACCAGAACCACTAGACTTTTTAACATTAGCAGCCAAAGCTATCCCTCCCCTGTGCGGACCTAATGGCTATTTGGTCTCTTTATGTGGAGTACGCTCGCGACAAGCAGAGCAGAACTTCTTAATCTCGAGTCTGTCCGGATTATGGTTTTTGTTCTTTGATGTCCTATAGTTGCGTCTCCCACATTTTGTGCATTCTAAACTGATGTCAATTCGCATTAGAACACGGTTTACCCTAAATTAGGTTCACCATTCACCTGCCTTTCGCTGCGCAGTTTGTCAGCTGTACTGTTAAACATTAGCACAGAGCAAGGTCAATGTCAAGATTTCCATTTTGTGCTTTAAAACAGAGCCGGACCTTCTGCTACCTTATAATAATATAACCCAAAACAGTCTTTCGTCTAGTCAAGGGCGGAAAACTGCTAGAATCGCAGTAGTGCAAGGTCCGTCTGAAAGTAAGTGCCGGAAAAGGCTCATGCTGGAAAAAGCACAAAAACAAAAAAAGACCTGAGGCTATGCCTCGAGTCATTTATACCGATTTATGCTGTTATACAAAAAGGCTTTTAGCCTGAAAGTGCAATTGGTTGCGGGGGTAGGACTTGAACCTACAACCTCCGGGTTATGAGCCCGACGAGCTGCCAATTGCTCCACCCCGCGATGATAATATGGAGCGGGAAACGGGGCTCGAACCCGCGACCCTCAGCTTGGAAGGCTGATGCTCTAGCCAACTGAGCTACTCCCGCTCGATTTAAAGAAAATGGTGGAGAGGACTGGATTCGAACCAGTGAAGGCACAGCCAGCAGATTTACAGTCTGCCCCCTTTGGCCAGCTCGGGAACCTCTCCATGGAGCCGGTGATGGGACTCGAACCCGCAACCTACTGATTACAAGTCAGTTGCTCTGCCAATTGAGCTACACCGGCATGTGATTGATGTGTTGTTTCGTAAGTCGACAAGATGATTATATCCTGCGACATAGTGGATGTCAACATCTTTTTGAGAAAAGATAGTAGGAATATCAGCGTTTACTGCTGCAGATGCCAGGTTCTGCCCCTAAGGGTTTACCGGAATTTTATTATAGCATAGAACCATATGGGGATAAAGAGGAAAATCCAAAGATAAACAACAAAAGGAAGCGATTAGCTCCCTTTTATCTGTCTTGAGACTCACGTTTTTCTAAATAGCGTTCAAGTTTGCGCTTAACTCTCTGTAATGCATTATCGATTGACTTGACGTGACGGTCGAGTTCATCTGCTATTTCCTGATATGACTTACCTTCCAAATAATAATTTAATACCTGCCATTCCAGTTCGCTAAGAAACTCACCCATCTTTTTTTCAATCGCATTAAACTCTTCTTGGCTGATAACCAACTCTTCTGGATCGCTTACTTTGGTTCCGGACAGTATATCAAGTAACGTTCTATCTGATTCCTCATCGTAAATCGGTTTATTTAGAGAAACATATGAGTTCAGCGGAATGTGCTTTTGCCTTGTTGCTGTTTTTATGGCTGTAATGATTTGGCGAGTGATACACAGCTCAGCAAAGGCTCTAAATGAAGTCAGCTTTTCAACCCTGAAATCGCGAATAGCTTTGTAAAGGCCGATCATACCTTCTTGAATAATATCCTCTCGGTCGGCACCTATTAAGAAGTACGAACGTGCTTTAGCTCTGACGAAATTCTTGTACTTGTTAATCAAGTACTCCAGAGCTACCTCACTTCCGCCTCGCGCATACTCGACGATCTCCTCATCGGGTACGGTCTCGTACATCGCATAGGGTTTCTTTTTAGCTGAAGAGGTCACCCACATCGCCTCCAACAAGGAGTTTTGTGGGACATTTAGATAGATGCATGCGACTGCAGCTATTTGCCTGTCCCATGTTCCTTTAACATTATACTGATTAATGCCAAGCAGGTCAAGTTATGCACAGATCTTACCTTATTTACCTTCTTTGGCGGACGGCTTCATAAAGGATGATCCCCGCAGCAACAGAGGCATTCAGCGACGAAATCTTCCCTTTCATGGGGATTTTAACCAGGAAATCGCACTTCTCCTGAACCAGGCGGCTGATGCCAGTGCCCTCGCTGCCGATGACAACGGCAAGCCTTCCCTTAAGATCGACATCTGTGTAGAGTTGATCCGCTCTATCTGAAGTACCCACTACCCAGATATTAGCCTTCTTCAGCTGGTCAACTGTCCTGGCGATGTTGGTCACCGTGATTATTGGTACGTATTCGATTGCACCTGCAGAAGCCTTGACGGCACCAGGCCCGATGGAAACCGAACGGTCCTCAGGCACGATTACCGCATCGACACCTGCCGCGTCAGCGGTCCTTAAAATAGCCCCAAGATTGTGGGGGTCCTGGAGATGGTCCAGAACAACCACGAAAGGATTCTCCAGCTCGAAGACCTCTTCCAGGCTCATCTTAGGTAGGTCAAAAGCTTCGGCCAACGCGCCTTGGTGGTTTTTGGTGCTCGCCATCTTGTCGATCACATCATTAGGTTCCTTGACCACCGGAATCTTAAGGTCTCTTGCCAGCTTTTCGATCTGGTCAACAACCTTGCCCTGAGCAGTTTGGCTGAGATAGACCCGCCTTGCCCGCCCCGATCGTAAAGCTTCCAGGACAGCATTTCTTCCTTCAACTTGTCTTGCCATTGTTCAAGACCTCTTTTCCTTTGGCGAAAAAAACCTGCAAAAGCTCCATGAGCCGCTCTTTCTCACCTGCTAGATATAGGTAACCCAAAATCGCTTCAAACCCCGTACTGTAGGCGTACTCTTGGTGGGTCAGATTTCGCCGGTATGAGCTGCACGAGTTCCTGCCTCTACGAAAGATCTCTCTTTCTTTTTCAGGAAGATCATCCCACACCGACTTGATGATCTGAGCTTGGGTTTTTGCAGAAGCAAAGGGAACTGCAATGCTGTGGTAGTCTCCGGCTTTTTTAAGACTTTCCTGCATGAGGTTCTCACGAACAAACAGTTCCCACAGTCCGTCGCCAAGATACGCCCACGCTAAAGGTGAGTAACTTTCAACATCCATACTAATCAATTAACCTCCATCTAGTACCTTCAGGCGTGTCTTCCAACGCGATCCCGGCCTCCGACAGCTTATCCCTGATCTTGTCTGCCAGACCCCAGTTCTTCTCCTTTTTGGCATCCTGTCTGATCTCTAGTAGTATATCCAAAAGGCAGCTGGTCAAGCTATCGTCAAGGACTTCCTCTTCAGGCTCTTCTTCCCGCAAAACCCCAAAGATGCCGCCGAGGGTCTCCAGAAGCATTAGCGCTCCTCCCAGCTTTGGATCGTTTGCCTTCAAATAGCCGTTCCCAACGCTGCACAGTTCAAATAGAATACCCATAGCTTGTGCAGTGTTGAAGTCGTCTTCCATAGCTGCTCTAAAGCGAGCTTCGATATCCTCAAGTTCCTTTATCCCCTGCCAGGCTTTAGGCTCTGTAGCTTTTCGCCAGGTGTTGTAGGAGTTGTTGAGCCGCTTTAAGCCTTTGGCGCACTCTTTGAGCCTGTTCCAGGTGAAGTTCATAGGCGTTCTATAGTGGTGGGACAGAATGTAGAAGCGGATCTCCTCTTTGGAGCTCTCTTTCAGGAGATCTTCAATGGAGATGAAGTTGCCCAAAGACTTGCTCATCTTCTCGTCGTCTATTGTAATCAGGCCGTTGTGAATCCAAAACCTCGCGAATGGTTTGTCTGTATAAGCTTCGGACTGGGCGATCTCGTTTTCGTGGTGGGGGAAGATCAGGTCTAAACCACCGCCGTGGAAATCGAAGTTCTCACCTAAGAGATCCAGCGACATAGTTGAGCACTCAATATGCCAGCCCGGTCTGCCCTCGCCCCACGGCGACGGCCAGCTGATTTCGCCCTCTTTGGCTTTTTTCCACAGGGCAAAATCTGCAGGATCTTTTTTGGCTTCATCTACAGAAACACGCACACCGCAAAGAAGTTCTTCCACATTTCTTCCAGACAGCTTACCATACTCGGGAAAGCTTGCTACGCTGAAGTAAACGTCGCCGTCTGCCACATAGGCATGGCCTTTTTTGATCAAGCCATCAATGAACTCAATGATTTTATCGATATATTCAGAGACCTTGGGATACTTGTCGCAGCGCAAAACGCCAAGAGCGTCCATGGCTTCCATGTAGCGCTGAGAGTAGTAGTTGGAAATCTCCAGTGCCGGTCTGTTCTCTTGAATTGAGCGGGCGATGATCTTGTCGTCGACGTCGGTGAAGTTCTGCACCATAGTCACCGAATAGCCCAAATAGTTGAAGTACCGACGAATAGCGTCCCAAACTATGCTCGGCCTTGCATGGCCTAGGTGGGCATCGTCATAAGGGGTGACCCCGCAGACGTAGACCTTAATATTATCGTGAGGTTCAAAGCGTTCCTTTTTTCTAGTTAACGAATTGTATATCTGCATTTAGGTGATGCAGCCCCGCTGCATCTGCACCTCCTCAAACCGAAAAATCGGCTCTTTTTGCTATAATACCGCTACTATCGCTAAAGCCGCAATACCTTCTTTGCGGCCGACAAAGCCCAGTCGCTCTGTAGTAGTTGCTTTTATACTGACTTGATCTCGATTTATACCGAGACATTTGCTGATGTTATCCCGTATCTGGTCTTTGTAAGGCCCGATCTTTGGTGCTTCAGCTAAAACTGTGGCATCAACGTTAAGAACTCTGACGCCTTTCTTGTCTAATAGGGTTTTCACTGCACAGAGCAGGTCCAAACTGCAGGCATCTTTGTAGGCAACATCTGAATCAGGGAAGTGCTCGCCGATATCTCCCAATCCGCAGGCCCCAAGAATCGCATCCATAACTGCATGAGTCAGCACGTCTGCATCGGAATGACCTAAAAGCCCCACTTCATATGGTATTTTAACGCCCCCTAGGATCAAATCTCTCCCAGGTACTAGGCGGTGGACATCAAACCCCTGACCCACCCGGATTTGGGGTTGTTCCAAATTGTACATATCGTAGTCTCCCCTAGTTGTGATTTTTATGTTTCGGCTTTCTCCTTCCACAAACACCTGCGTTTCAAACAGCTGCGCATCGTCGGTAACCTGACCTGCGGCAGATTCTTCCCACAACTTGCGGTGCTTTTGGTAGATTTCCTCATACATAAATCCTTGGGGGGTTTGAACCTGCATGATGCGGCTTCGATCTACAGTACCAATAATCATACCTTTTTCGTCGATCTCTCGCAAAGAGTCTGTGGCAAGGACTCCAGGAACAGCTGCCGTGCCGGGCTTTGTGCTATCTAATACCCTTAAAATCAACTCTGGGCTGACAAACGGCCTGGCGCCATCATGAATCAAGACCTTCTCCACACCCGAGGTGGATAGCGCCTCAAGTCCGAAAAACACCGATTCTACACGAGAGCTACCCCCCAAACAGAGTACGATGTTAGCATCTGCTCTGAACCTTTCCACTATCTCCTCAACCTGTTCCTCTTCGCCGCTCCTTACAACCACGACAATAGGATCGAACAGCTTGGTCTTGGCAAATGTTGCTAACGAGTAGTACAGAAGCGGTTTACCTTGGAATGGCAGGAGCATCTTGTTTTGACCTAGTCCCAATCGGCTGCCTCTGCCAGCTGCCAGAATAATTGCTGCGTTTTTCATAGCCGCTCCTCCCGCATCCATTATCTATAGATTCAGCATACCTGCAGCAGGGACATTTGTCCAGAACCGCAGGTATCAATAAACACCCGCCAAAATGGCGGGTGCCTTTCACATGTTATTCACCAATGCTTTGGGCTTGGCAAAGATCATCCTTCCTGCGGCAGTTTGCAACACGCTGGTGACCAAAACGCCAACCTCTTCGCCGATAAACTTCTTACCGCCGTCGATGACGATCATAGTACCGTCATCAAGGTAGCCAATACCCTGTCCCGACTCTTTGCCGTCTTTAATCACCTGAACATTCATCTCTTCGCCGGGAAGCACTACAGGTTTTAGTGCATTTGCCAGTTCGTTGATGTTTAGTACAGGAACCCCCTGCAGTTCAGCTACTTTATTTAAGTTGTAGTCATTGGTGATGACCTTTCCGCCGATGCGCTTGGCAAGATGCACCAGCTTTGCATCGACTTCCAATTCTCCGTTTTCTTCGTCGTTAACGATCTCCATCTGCATGCCGAACTCTTTCTGCATCGTGTTCAAGATGTCAAGGCCTCTTCGACCCCTATTACGTTTAAGAATATCCGACGAATCGGCTATGTGCTGCAGCTCTTCGAGGACAAACCGCGGTACGATGATTTTGTCCTCTAAAAACCCAGTAGCACAGATGTCGGCGATTCGGCCGTCGATGATCACGCTGGTGTCGAGAATCTTGACCGTAGGTTCTTTTCTCCCAATTCCCGGAAGCTTTTCTGTGAAGGTAAACATCTCTTCACATTTATTGCCAAACAAATCTGCCAAGAAAAGACCTAGAATAAATGCCAAAAACCCCGTAAGTGGCCTAGATTGGAAGAAGTTACCAATTAAAAGACCAGTGACAATGCCTAGGATAAATCCTAGGACCATCGCCAAGACTTTTCGGCCGTGAACTTTCTTAAGCCGGCTGGTAATTACCCCTACCAAAACTGCTACACAAGCACCTACAATCATACCGCCCACAAGCCCGTAAACGTTGCCGTATCCCCACCCATAGATTCCGCCAACAATCAGGCCTGCGGCAAAAGCTAATACCCGTATTAACACCCTTTCACCGCCTTTTTTGCCTTACCGTTTTTGGTTAGTTAGATTAGTTGCTAGTATCGAGGCATTCTAGTATTTTTTCTCTCATCACCTCTTCTTCCGTTTCGGTGGCTAAAGCAAGCTCCGAAACGACGATGCGGATAGCCTGCTCCAGCATCTTCTTTTCCCCTGTAGAGAGACCTTTTTCTTTATCTCTTGAATAAAGATCGCGAGCCACAACCGCTACTTCTTCGATGTTGCCGGTCTTGATCTTTTCCATGTTGTTGCGATAACGGCGATTCCAATTGGAACTGAGTTCATTCTCTGACTCTTTCAACACGTCAAGAATGTGGCCTACCTCGTCTCTGTCGATGATTTTGCGAAGACCGAGTTCATGGCAGTTTTCGACTGGTACCATCACTTTGAGATCTCCATCCAACATAGAAAGTACGTAATATGATTTCGTTTCGCCTAAGATGTCTTCTTCTTTAATGTTCTTAATAATACCCGCTCCATGTGTGGGGTATACAACTTTATCTCCAACAGAAAACACCGTTACACCTCCTCTTAAAGGCTCTGTATTATCTGTTATTATAAGCCTTTTTGACAACTTAGTCAAGAAATTTAATAATTTTAACACAAACTTACAGGCCATGTCAACAGATAATGCCCATTATTTTTCAAGACTTTCAATGCTGCACGGTCTGTGCCCTCCAACCAACGCGCCTGGCGCCCTAGACGGAGCCAGACCAAGCCAAATACACCTTGACATTGTCAAAGCTGTATTTTTATAATTTAAGGGAGATGTAGCCGAAGGAGGGTACTCTATGGACAGTCTGGTCAAGCACGACTTTCAAGAACTCGTCGACAAATACCTTATCCGGCACCGATCAATTTTAGATATATTGACAAAGCTTTCAGAATCTGCCGCCAGGACAAACAGAGCTGTTGCTAAAGCAGTTACAGTTTGCGGGTGCATCAGAATCAATGCTGAGAAGCAGTCCTTCCCCAACGACATAAACTACAGCGATCTTAGACCATACATGGAAAACCACGTTGAAGGCAAACTCTGCGAGTCCTGTCAAGATGTTATAGAAAATGAGATCGGTAGAACGATTTTCTACCTCACAGCTTTAAGCAATGCCCTAGATCTAGACTTAAATGAAGTAATAGAAAAAGAGCGAAAAACGTTAGAAGCCTTAGGAGTATACAATCTTACTTGAATACTGATTGGGGCTGTTGCACAATTAGCCGATTAAGCTGATTGTGCGGCAGCCTTTTTTTGTTGAAATAAGAGAAAACGAGCCCCAAAAAGGGCTCGTTTCCTGTTAAAATGTGGTTATGATCATTCCACATAAAAACTATAAGACATTAAGTTCAGGAAATCAACTAGTTTTGCCAATGGATTTTGAGGTACTCATTCCTGAAGACGATTCGGTGAGACTGCTAAGCCATCTACTGGAGGGACTAAAT
>Ga0208564_1000106_pt1 | contig 76767 bp, 62 predicted proteins | sample AD_UKC073_MetaG_FD_184439 | JGI IMG/M metagenome (GOLD analysis project Ga0208564, IMG submission 184439) | Active sludge microbial communities of municipal wastewater-treating anaerobic digesters from USA - AD_UKC073_MetaG (SPAdes) (version 2) | ecosystem: Engineered > Bioreactor > Anaerobic >... | reverse complement strand
GGCGCGAATGTGGGCCGTGTAGGCAGACTCCTCGGCCAGTTCCCGCACCTCGTCGTAGTCGTAGCCCTTGTCCAGCGAGAGATTCTGCCGCTTGCGCCGCGTCGGCCTGGGGCGCGGCACCGGGATGCTCTCCAGGGTCTCCCGGGCCAGCTTAGAGTCATTGCGGTTGGCCCCGCCCACGGCCGGCCCCACGGGCAGGCCCGCGCCTTCGCACAGCAGGCTTCGCTTGGTGCCGCATTTGGCCCGATCGGTCGGGTTGGGGCCGTTTTTTTTCCCCGCCCAGCGGTGATTTGGTCATCACGCCGTCCATCGACTGCCACCGCCACTGGATGCCCTTCAGCACGTCGTATTCCTCCAGACCCAGCTTCCAGAGCTGCTCGAAGACCCCCGCCGCGGTCCATTCCTGAAACCGCCGGTGAGCCGAGGAACTGGAGCAGATACCGGTGGCGTTCAGTGCGTTCCACTGACAGCCCGTCCGCAGCACGAAGAAGATGGCGTCCATCGCCTTGCGGTCGTCCACCCGTGGGTTGTGACAGCCCAGCGGGTGAGGCTTGCGCGGGGGCAGCAGGCTCTCAATGCGCACCCATAAATCTTCCGGAATGCGCCATTTATCGTCATAGGCCACCGAACGCGAGCGTTTGCGTACGGCCTGCGTCGTGCTCATCTTTGAATCTCCTATGGCACCCTATGCGCCATAGAAGTATAGAAGTATAAGGAGGTCCATGCCTACTGGGATAGGCTCTAAGGCATTCGGTGCCCATGCCCAACAGGCGAGCCACGAAAGCGTAAGCCCGACCGATGACACGGTCAACACAGCCCCCCGGCCACCCCTACCAAGCTCGCCTACGGCCCATAGAGAGCCGTCAGCCCCTGCACCACCCCTGGCCGGGCCAGCGCCCGCAGCCGCAGCCGTTCGCTGATCCGGGCGAAGACCGGCGAGACCCCAAAGGTCGTGTGCGCCCGCCGGAGGCCGGCAATGACGTCGTCGGCGGTCAAAGCATCGTGCCCGGCCTTTACCGCCTCCAGCCGGGCCAACCATCCCGTCAGCGCCGGCAACAGCCACAGGGCCGTCAGGCCGTGGAAGACATCGTAGCCATAGTAGCCCGGCCCGCAGAAGGCGTGCGCGTCCAGCTTGAGCCGCATGGAACGCAGCAGCGGCTCCAGGGCCGCGTCCTCCGCCTGCCGGACCTGAGCAATGGCCTCGAAGGTGGTCTCCGGCCAGTCGGGCCGAATGCGCGGAACAGGCCCCCTGCCGGCCGCAAACCGCCTGGCCTGCCGATAACGCAGCCACGAACGGCGGTATTTCTCGATGCCCTTCAGGCTCAGATCAGAGGGGCTGTCAACGATGGCGTGCAGGAAAAGCCACTGGCGAAACAACCGGCCAGGCCGCTCCGGCAACGGCGGAGGCTGGTCGGGAGCCTCCTGGGTGTCGATCACCGCGGCCTGCCTGAGGATCTGTATCATGGACCGGAACAGTCCGCCCTCGAGCTTGTACGGTTTGGTCCTCTCCAACGCCTCCAGCATCAGACATCCGACCCGCAGCCGGTTGCGGGCGGACAACCCAGGCTCGTTCAGGACCCCGGCAAAGCCGTCGGCAAGCGCCTCAAATCCGTCAAAACTCAGTCGGTGCAAGCCTCGCCAGACCGGCGGCGAAGCCAACGGCTCAGTCTTCGTCTCCGCGGCCAGCCCGGCAAGCTCCCGGGCATTCAGGCGGTGCCCTTCATTGCGGGCCACAGTGGGACAATCCGCCCGCAGGTCGATACGCACCGAGCCCACCCCCGGCGTGGGCACGAAGGGAAACAGCCGGCAGGGAAGCGGCTTGATATGCATGCCCGTCTCGGCGTGAAGCCGGCAGCGACCGTCTTCGCGCAGGAAGATACACTTTCGATCCGACGTCTGGGCCAGCCGGACGAGCTTCCGCCCGTGAAAGCGATACGGGATGAAGATCGGTCCGGGGACGCGCTGCTCCCAACCGGCTTTCATGATCTGCCGTTGCTCCTCCTCGGTCACATTCACCACAACATCCCGGCAACAATGCGTGCAGCCGTGGCAGTTGAACCTCTGGAACACCGGCAGATGGAGAGGGGCTGATTTCATCGGTTCAGGCGATTCTCCGCAGTTAAGGACGGCGATTATAGCCGTTGCTGCCCCATTAACCTATACCCCCATACGGACTCCAAATGAATGCTGCGTATGCGCCCTTGAGGTCCTCCACGGCGGGCGAGATGCCCGCCCCCCTATGGGCTCTCCTCTCTAATGGGCTTTTGCTTTTCACACCAGATTTCCGGTCAACGAGCGGTTATAAACAAACACCTGAATTCTAATTGCCTATCGGCGAAGCTGCCCTTAACGTGACTGCCAAGCAACAACCGGGATGCGGCACGCGGCCGAGACGTCCGGCCGCGTGCCGGTTGCTCAGCTTGGCGGAAAGCGAGAAAGACTGCCATGCGCCGGCCCAGGCAAGTCCGAGCCCAACCCACTCTTCGGGGCCTTCGGCTCCTCGCGAAGGATTCGGACGCCGATCTACCCGAGGCTCTGTGCTATCCGTGGGAACAACTGGCCCGCGTCAACAGTCAGGCGAACACATCAACCTGGCTTGCGTATGATGATGCCGGGCAGGAGATCGGGATACAGGGCCGCGCCTGCTCCTTACCGTCTCCAGACGAAAGGCCAACCGGGTGGCCCGCAGGGCGCAAGCGCGCTGTCTGCGGCGGAAGTGGAATCACGGCCAACTGGTCATCCGCGAAACGTACCCACGAGAGCGGCCCTGGTGCCTGCTGGTCTTCTTGAGCCTGACCGTGGCCGCCTTCGTCCTGAGCCTGCGGAGCATGCTCCCGGGGCTGCGACGCGCGCTCGAGGAGGCCGGGTCGCTGCCGTTGCCCGCCAGCTACCCGGTGCTCCTGATCCTGGCAGCGGTGCTCTACCTGGCGATCATACTCGCGCTCCTGCTGGCGTTCGTTTGGATCTCAATGTCGCGCCGAAAGGTGAATGTCGCTTCTGCTCAGTTCGACGGCCACGGGCTTCGCGCCAGACTGCTGGACGGCAGCCAGATTGAATTCAGATGGGATCAACTCCGGCGCATTCAGCCGAGCTGCGGGATCGCCTGGTTCGAGTGTTACGACGGAACAACGCTGTGGCTTCCCTGTCAGCGTCGGACAAGATTCATCGTGGATCTGCTGACCGCGAAGCTACATCCTGAGTCGATCACATCATCGCGCCGAGCGGAGAGAAACGTTGTTGTCCGGATCGGAGTTTACATGCTGGCAGGCACGTTGCTCGCAGGCCTTGGCGCCTGGCATCTCCTTGAGCATTACCATATCCCTGTTTCTCCCGCCAGGACCATTACCGGCATCGCGGGCATTTTACTCACGATCACCCTGGTGGTCGTCGTTTCTCTGTGGATGAGCGACGATCTTCGGCACAGGAAACGCGGGCGGAAGTAGCAGACATCACGCATCGGGAAACTCGAAACTGAGCTTCGGTATGAGCTTCACGTATACCTCTTCCCCCCGTATCTCCACCGGATACGAGTTCACCCGGGACCGCGTCTCATCAGCCGACTGACCGTCGCTGAGCCGGAATTTCCACGCGTGCCACGGACAGCGCACCACCCCACCCGGAAGGATGTCGCCGACCGAGAGATTCCCGTTGGCGTGCGGGCAGGCGTTGTCGATGACGTACACGCCTTCAGGATTCGAGAGCCGGAAGACGGCCAGCTCTTTGTCCGCTATTTTGACGCAGACGCCCTGATCCAGCGGAAGCTGGTCCAGCCCTATGAGGCGAACAAAATCATCTTGTCCGGCGGCCATATCCATCCCTCACCACGTGTGTTACTACCCGTCTCACGCAACTGACAAAAGGACTACCGACCCAACAACTGACCACTGACGACTGACCACTGACAGACTGACAACTGTCCACCCTCGTTTGCCCAGTGGAAGAGTTTAGCGTATCCTGTCGCCCGGCAACAAATCAGGAGGTCCGCATGTCCGGGAATAAGTCAACCAGGCGAAGCTTCATCCGCACCTCGGCCCTCGCCGGCACGACAGTGACGCTCACCCCTTGGCTGCGCCGGGTCGCCGGCCAGACCGCCAACGACCGCATCGGCATCGCCCTCGTCGGCCAGGGGGCCATGGGCACCGGCCACCGCCATCTGCTCAAACGCCTCCGCGACCAGGGCCGGGCCAACATCGCCATCCCCCACATCTGCGACGTGTACCGCAAACGGCTGGACCTCGCGGCCACCGACGTGGGCGCCGAGAGCAAGTCCATGGACTACCGCCGGGTGATCGACGACAAGAACGTGGATGTGGTCCTCATCGCCACCCCTGATCACTGGCACCACAAGATCGCCAAAGAGGCTATGGAGGCCGGCAAGGACGTCTACTGCGAAAAACCCATGTGCCACACCATCGAGCAAGCCAAGGACCTCGTGGCCACCCAGGCCCGCACCGGCCGGTGCCTCCAGGTCGGCTGCCAGGGAACCAGCGACGACCTGTGCAACCAGATCCGCGCCGAAATCACCAAAGGCACCATCGGTCCGCTGGTGATGATCGTCGCTTCGCATTCCCGCAACGGGACGGCCGGCGAGTGGCGAAACCACGGCCTGCATCTGCCCGGCGGCATCGAGGGCGTGGACATGGATGCCAAGCCCGGCCCCGACCTGGACTGGGACATGTTCCTGGGCTCCAAGTGGAACCTGGCCCCAAAGCGCGACTGGCATCCCGGCCGTTTCTTCCAGTTCCGCTGCTACTGGGATTACTCCGGCGGCGTGGCCACCGACCTGTTCTTCCACGACATGGGCCGGATCCTCAAAAGCACGCCCCTGGGCTTCCCCGAGCGCGTCACCGCCAGCGGCGGCATCTACGTCTTCAACGAAAAGCACAAGACCCCCCAGGGCTGGCCGGACGACCGAGAAGTGCCCGACACCACCGCCATGACCATTGACTATCCCGGCGGCCCCACCGTGGTGCTCTCGGCGACCATGTGCAACGACAGCAACCCCGATGGCGAGATCCGCGGCCACCTGGCCACCGTGGTCCTGCTCGGAAAAGGCCGGGCCGAGATCCGCCCGCAGGGTATCAACTCCAGGAAAGACGTCATCAAACTGGAGAGCACCCGCCCGGGCAACCAGGAAACGCACTGGCTCAACCTGCTCGAGTGCATGCGCAACCGCACGCCCGACAAATGCCACGCCCCGGTGGACTTAGGCTATCGGGCCACGGTGGCCATCAGCATGGGCGTCTTGGCCTACCGGCAGGAAAAGGTCATGAAGTGGGACGCGGCGAAGGAAGAGGCCAAGCCGGCGTGAGTGGGAGCGACAAGGAGACACGGAGACAAGGGGATCGAGGGATGGAGCGATGGAGAGATAGAGAGATGGAGAGATGGAGAGTGTGAGAGATGGAGAGTAGCTGAGGGGGAGACAAGGGGACATGGGGACGGGCCACCGTTGGTTCTCCTTGTCCCCCTGTGCCCTTGTCTCCTTGTCCCCGTATCAATTGCGGGGGCAGACGGCCTGCAACGAAGACGAATTGGCAAGACCCACTACGGCGGCTACAGTTAGGGCATGCCGATTTTCGTTCGCGGTTTGACGCTGGGATTGGACGAACCCGAGGAACTCCTTCGCGACCGGGCGGCGGCCAGGCTGCGCGTCCGGCCGGAGGATATCCGCAACTGGGCAATCGTCCGCCGGTCGCTGGATGCCCGCAAGCACCGGGTTCAGTTTACCTATAACCTCGAACTGGCCCTGGCCGGTCCGCCTAAACGCGAAGTTCAGCTTGTCCGGCGGCTGCGCCGCAACGACGTCACCCTGCTCAACCACGAGCACGTGCCCGAACCGCAGCCCGGCAAAGAGCCGCTCCCGGACCGGCCGGTCATTGTCGGCTTCGGCCCCGCGGGCATGTTCGCCGGCTACCTGCTGGCCCGGTACGGATACCGCCCGCTGGTGCTCGAGCGCGGCTTCGACGTCTCCACCCGCCACCGCGACATCATGGTGGACTACTACCGCAAGCGCATCTTCCACCCCGAATCCAACCTGCTCTACGGCGAGGGCGGCGCGGGCACCTACTCCGACGGCAAGCTCTATACCCGCGTGCACGACCCGCGCGTGCAGACCGTCCTGGAGGTCTTCTATCAGCACGGGGCCAACCCCGACATCCTCATCGACGGCAAGCCGCACATCGGCTCCGACAAACTGCCGGGGATTTGCCGGCGCATCCGCCACCGCATTGAAGCCATGGGCGGCGAGGTGCGTTTCGGCGCCCGGCTGGACGACGTAATCGTCGAGAATGGCACGATCACCGCCGTCGTGGTCAACGGCGAGCGCATCGCCTGCGGCCCCGTGCTGCTGGGCATCGGCCATTCGGCGCGGGATACCCTGCGGATGCTGGCCGGCCGGGGCGTGGCTTTCGAGACCAAGCCGTTCCAGATAGGTGTGCGGATCGAACACCCGCAGGACATGGTGGACCGCTGGCAGTTCGGCGAGTTCTGCGGTCACGTCCGCCTGCCCCCCGCCGAATACCACCTGGTAGCCAAAGGCGCGGCCGGGCCGTATGGCGACATGTTCAGCTTTTGCATGTGCCCCGGGGGGATCATTCTGCCCACCAACGAGAACCACGGCCTCATCGCCACCAACGGGGCGAGCCGGTCCAACCGCGGCGGGCCGTTCGCCAATGCGGGCCTGGTTATCACGCTGGATCCGCGCGCGGTCTGCCCCGGCGCCGACAAAGACCCCCTGGCCGCCCTGGCTTACCAGGAGCAGCTCGAACGGACCGCCTTCGCCCTCACCGGTGGCACCTACCAAGTCCCCGCCCAGCGGGCCTGCGATTTCCTGGCGGGTAAGAAGTCGGACGGCAAGCTGGAGACGAGTTTTCCGCTGGGCGGCCAATGGGTGGACCTGCGCGAGCTGCTGCCAGCCTATCTGGCTGAGGGAATTGCCCGGGGCATCGCCCAGCTTGATGAACGGCTGCCCGGCTTCGGCGGCGGCGAGGCCCTGATCACCGCCCCGGAAACGCGGGCCAGCGGGCCGTTGCGCCTCACCCGCCACCCGGAGACGCGGGAGTCTGTTTCCACCGGTAATCTCTATCCGATTGGCGAAGGTGCCGGCTACGCGGGCGGGATCATCAGCGCCGCCATCGACGGCCTCAAGACCGCCGAACTGCTCATCGGCCGATATGCCCCACTGACGTAGCGGCCGGCCTCTGTACCGGCCGTTCTCCGCCGCACCGTTGTCGTAGCGGCCGGGCTCTGTACCGGCCGTTCCCGCCATAGAGCCACAAAAACTTCTCTCTGTGTCCTCGGTGCCCTCTGTGGCTGAATTTCGTTCTCTGCGCCTTCCGCGGCCTGCGCGTGCGCAAGAACAACAGCGACATGTGTGGGGTCTGAAGGCCCGACCTGCGGGTTTAATTCGTCGGTGTAGGCGTATTGGTGCCGGTCCCGGCGAACAGGCCGCCGGTGAGCAGGTCATTCAGCAGGCCGGTCACGGCTCCTTCGCGATCAAAAGCCCTGCTCAACCCGCCGGAGATGTAGCTGAACACGCCGTCCCGTACAGACCGGCGAACCATATCATCACATCCCGTTGAAAACACGGCGACCATAACCATCGCCGCCATGCCGGCCGATTGCCATTTCCGTCGTATCATCAGATCAGCACTCCTGCGGCCCCCGACGACCCCTCGCGGCAGGGGTTCCACTCGGCAGCATTGAGGCAGGAGGCCATTATACCTCTACCCGGCAGGGCATCAACTGAGGGTTCAGGGTTCGGGGTTCAGGACGTGTGATTCACATTGAGCGGTCAGCACTCAGCGGGCTTCGATCCCCCCACTCTCCATCTCTCATACTCTCCATCTCTCACACTCTCACACTCTCCATCACCACTCACAATCCCCCCGGCGCCCGATAGGGCAACTGCAGCACAAACCCGCCCCACTGCCGCAGGAATGCGTCGTCAAGTGGACCAAAGTGCTTCTCAAACAGGCTTAATTCCTCATCGGGAGTCACCGCCCGGCCCGGCTCGCGCTGGGAGATTTCCTTGAGATAGCCGGCCAGGTCCCTGGGCCGGCGGCGCAGCAGGTAGTGCGTCAGCGACCAGGTCATGGCATAGACGGTCGCTCCGTGCTGCCCGCGCTCGAAGAAAACCCGGGGGTCGCTCACCAGCCGTTCCGGCGACACAAACCGCCCCGCCTTGATGGCCGCCAGAAAATCCTCCGCTCTCAACACCCGTTTTCCGGATTCCTCCGCTACCGCCGACCGGAAGTCCTTCAGCCGGTACTGGTTGATGGCGGCGATGCCCGTGCCGGCCTCGCTCGGCGGGGTTTCGAACAGGCAGGCCAATCCCTCCACGATCCACTTGGGGTTGGCGCCGCCTCGGACGTGAACCCCCGCGTTGAACAACACCTGGTGCGCGGCCTCGTGCTGAATTACCGTGCGGTTGATCCGCCCGGAATAATTGACCCGCTTGCCGTCCAGCGTCTTCAGCTCGCGTTGTGCGTCCTCCAGCCGCTTTTTCGCCTGCGTCCGCGTCAGTGTTTCGCGTCGCCCGTCGGCATAAGTGAGGATCAGCGGCCCGTTGCCCTTCATGGAGCTCAGCAGGCGGTTCAATTCCTGAAGATTCTCGCGGGCATCCAAGATCTCGGCATGAAGGGCCTGCAACTGCGGCTCGTTGTGAACGTTGAAAAAGGCCGAGCGGTTCGTCGCCTCGTGATAGACCCCGTAAGTCCCGCCGGCGGGGAAGCGCAATTTCGCCGCGTATTGTTCGTACTCCTCCCGCTCATTGAAGAACAGGACTTCCAGACGCCGCGCGGGACGGCGGGCGTCGATCCCGACCGTATCCACGAAGCGGTAGACGGAGTGGTGCGTCTCTTCCAGCCGGGCGGCCAGTTCATCCACCACGGCCCGCGGCGTGTTGAACGCCACCAGGAAGTGCGGCGTCCGCTTGATCTGGAAGCCCGGCCCCGCTTCTCGGAGTAGTTCGCTCTCCTGCCGGGCATCCACCGGCAACGGCAACTCCGCCGGCCGCGACGCCGGCCCGGCCAGGGCTACAGAGAGCACAGAGATGACGGCCACAGAGGACACAGAGAAAGAAAAAGAAATCGGCACTCGTTTAGCCATGCTGTGCATTATAGACGCCGGCACGGGTAGTCCGGCCCCTTCGCGAACGGCTGCTTCACCGTCTGGGCGGTTTTTCGTTAGCGATCAGCGGTCAGCGATCAGCAGTCAGCGGGCAGCCGGCTGCCTGGAAGCTGAAAGCTGAATGCTGATCGCTGATTGCTAAAGGTTGCCCAACCCACTCCAACCTCAACCTTCGCGGCGCCCCACTCGTAAACCTATCCACAAAAAGACCTTACATCCACTTCCGCCTCCGTAGCCCCCTTCTCACCCGCCCCTCTGCGCCCAGCAACCTTCAAGCGCCCCCCCTACGCTGCATCTCTCCATCTCTCACACTCTCCATCTCTCTAACTCTCCCGCCCCCTCAATCCCCTTGTCTCCTTGTCCCCGTGTCCCCTTGTCGTTTTGTCCCAACCATCGCCCCTCATCCCTCGCCCCTCCTTGCCCCCGCCCCGTCCCCCGAATACCATCCTGCCCGGCGCCCGACAGATCGGGCCCGATAGACGGAGTACGCACCACCATGAGTCAATCCCCCCAGAAGAGCTGGCAGGCCCGCTTCTCCCAGGCGGCCGACGCACTGACCGAAGGCTATGTCGAGAGCCTCTCGTTCGATCAGCGGCTGTGGCGCTATGACATTGCCGGCAGCATCGCCCACGCGGAGATGCTGGCCGACGCCGGTCTGATCACCAAGGCCGACAGCCAGGCCATTATCCGCGGCCTCCGGCAGATCGAGACGGACATCCAGGCCGGCCAGTTCAAGTGGGACCCGGCATTCGAAGACATCCACATGGCCGTCGAGGCCGCCCTGGTCGAGCGGGTCGGCGAGCCCGGCAAACGGCTGCACACCGCCCGGTCGCGCAACGACCAGGTGGCCCTGGACCTCCGGCTGTATACTCGCGACGCCATCGACCTGGATATCGTGCCGCTGCTGGAGGACCTCCAGCGGGCTCTCGTGGACTCCGCGGAGAAGTACGCGGAGGCGGTCATGCCCGCCTATACGCACTTGCAGCGGGCCCAGCCGGTGACGGCCGGCGCGTATCTGCTGGCCTACGTGGAGCAGTTCGGTCGCGACCGCGAGCGGTTTCTTGATGCCCGCAAACGCGTGAACGTCTCGCCGTTGGGCTCGGGCGCGGTGGCCGGCTCGACCCTGCCCATCGACCGTCAGGCGGTCGCCCGCCGGCTGGGCTTCCCCGGCGTGACCCGCAACAGCATCGACTCCATCTCCGACCGTGACTTCATTCTCGAGTTCCTTGCCGCCGCCGCCCTGTGTGCCGGGCACCTCTCGCGCCTGGCCGAGGATTGGATCCTGTTCAGTTCAACGGAGTTCCAGTTCGTCAACATCGCCGACGCCTTCTGCACCGGCTCGTCGATGATGCCGCAGAAGAAAAACCCCGACGTACTCGAACTGGTCCGCGGCAAGACCGGGCGGATTTACGCGGCCCTGACCGGCATGCTCATGATCACCAAGGGGCTGCCCCAGGCTTACAACCGCGATCTCCAGGAGGACAAGATCCACCTCTTCTCCGCCCACGACACGCTCAAGGCCACGCTGGAGATCACCGCCGCCGTCGTCCGCAACACCGCCTTCCGCACCGATCGCCTGGCCGCGGCCACCGAAGGCGGGTACATGGACGCCACCATCCTGGCCGAGTACCTCGTGGGCAAGGGCGTACCCTTCCGCGAAGCCCACCAGCACGTCGGCCGGCTGGTCGCCCAGGCGGAAAAGAGCGCCCGGCAGTTGGGGCAGCTTTCCCTCGACGAACTGCAGGCCGTCTCCGACCGGATCGAGGCCGACGTCTTCGAATACCTGGGCTCGGCCAACGTGGTCCGCCGCTACCAGAGCGAAGGCAACGCCGGCCCCGACTCCACCCGCCGGCAAATCGCGTTCTGGCGGGAAGCTCTCTCGAAGTAAGGCCTACGGCCGGTGGCGTGGGCCTGAGTTGGGTTCATTTTGCGGCATCGTGCGTGCAAATGATCGCTTGAATCTTCTTGCCGCCGCCTCGCGGAGAGATGGAGCACCCAACGCACAAGATTCATTTAGAATCCGCCTCGAAGTGACGGAATGTCGTCCACCGGCGTTCTGGTGACAATTGAGATTGAAAAACGCTGGTTATCTACCAGACGCCTTTGCGCCTCCCCTTTCGAGCAGGGGGTCCGCAGCCCCTGTCCAATGCCCCGTACAGGGTAGCCCGATAATGTGTGAATTGCTCGGCGAGCAACGCCTTCTTTGAAGTGCCTCTTGCCATGTTCTGCCGAGAGATGTATACTTGCCTTCCAGATTTCATTTCTTCTCCGAGCGCCAATCACACGGAGGCACATCATGAGGCACATCCGGCTTGCGGTAACGGGAACACTCATCACCATGCTCGCTAATGCGGGGATTCTTGCTGGCCAGACCAGCGGGTCCGTAGTGGGCTGGGGTATCCAAGTGGTCGGGGGTGATCTCTCGTCCGGCTTCACAGCCGTCGCGGCGGGCCGCTTACACACTTTGGGCCTCAAGGCCGACGGATCCATCGTGGCCTGGGGATTCAATCGCTACGGCCAGTGCAACGTCCCCGGGCCCAACAACGGCTTCGTGGCCGTCGCGGCGGGCTACGTCCACAGCCTGGGTTTGAAGGATGACGGTTCCATCGTGGTCTGGGGAGACAACAGCGACGGCCAGTACAACGTCCCCGAGCCCAACAGCGGCTTCGTGGCTATCGCGGCGAGCAATTGGCACAACCTGGGTCTTAAGACCGACGGTTCCATCGTGGCTTGGGGATACAATAGCTCCGGCCAGTGCAACGTCCCAGCGCCCAACAGCGACTTCGTGGCCGTTGCAGCGGGCTATCGGCACAGCCTGGGCCTGAAGGCCGACGGCTCCATCGTGGCTTGGGGAAACAATAACTTCGGCCAGTGCAACGTCCCCGAGCCCAACAGCGACTTCGTGGCCGTTGCAGCGGGTGAGTACCACAACGTGGGCCTCAAGGCCGATGGCTCCATCGTGGCCTGGGGAAGCAATGACTACGGCCAGTGCAACGTCCCAGCGCCCAACAGCGGCTTTGGGGCCGTCGCGGCGGGCTATCGGCACAGCCTGGGCCTGAAGGCCGACGGCTCCATCGTGGCTTGGGGAGACAATAACTTCGACCAGCGCAACGTCCCTGAGCCCAACAGTGACTTCGTGGCCGTTGCAGCGGGTGAGCGCCACAGCGTGGGCCTCAAGGCCGACGGTTCCATCGTGGACTGGGGAGACGATGACTTCGGCCAGTGCAACGTCCCTGAGCCCAACAGCAGCTTCGTGGACATCGCGACGAACACCTACCACAGCCTGGGCCTCAAGGCCGACGGTTCCATCGTGGCCTGGGGACACAACTCCTCCGGCCAGTGCAACGTCCCCGAGCCCAACATCGGCTTCGTGGCCATCGCGGCGAGCAATTGGCACAACCTGGGTCTTAAGACCGACGGTTCCATCGTGGCTTGGGGATACAATAGCTCCGGCCAGTGCAACGTCCCAGCGCCCAACAGCGACTTCGTGGCCGTTGCAGCGGGCGGGGCCCACAGCCTGGGCTTGAAGGCTGACGGCTCCATCATGGCCTGGGGATTCAATGGCTACGGCCAGCGCAACGTCCCTGAGCCCAACAGCGGCTTTGTGGGCGTCGCGGCGGGCGGGGTCCATAGCCTGGGCCTGAAAACCGACGGCTCCATCGTCGCCTGGGGAAACAATGATAACGGCCAGTGTGACGTCCCCGAGCCCAACAGCGGCTTCGTGGCCATCGCGGCGCGCTATTATCACAGCCTGGGCCTCAAGGCCGACGGCTCCATCGTCGCCTGGGGAAACAATTATTACGGCCAGTGTGACGTCCCCGAACCCAACAGCGGCTTCGTGGCCATCGCGGCGGGTGATGGCCACAGCGTGGGCCTCAAGACCGACGGCTCCATCGTGGCCTGGGGAGACAACCGTTACAACCAGTGCAACGTTCCCGAGCCCAACAGCGGCTTCGTGGCCATCGCGGCGAGTAGTAGTTACAGCGTGGGCATCAGGCGCCCTCACTCATCGATTCTCTCCGTCACGCCCGTCACCGGAACCTGTTTCGGCACGGTTCAAGTGGGCGCGACAGTTGATCGGACATTTACAGTCAAGAACGTCGGCAACCTCGCGCTCTCGGGCAGCGCGAGCGCGGCAGCGCCTTTCAGCATTGTCTCGGGCGGCGTATACAACCTCGAGCCCGGCCAGCAGCAGGTTGTCACAGTGCGGTTCAGCCCCACCACTCAAGGCAGCTTCGTCCGCACCGTGACCTTCTCCGCACCCGGAAACATGATCACCCGCGAGGTCAGCGGTACCGGAACGCAAGCCGCCCCCACCTTCGGGGCGATTGCCGGAGAGGTGACGGGCCGGATCGAACGGGCCTCCGGTAGCGAATATGGTCCACTCGAGGACTCGGCCATGCCGCTCGGCGGCGTGTTCGTCCAGGCCGTGCAGCCGGGCACCGAGAAAGCCGTGGGCCAGTCGGCATACACCGACCCGGCCGGGCAGTTCCTGCTGAACCACGTTCCGCCGGGCGTGTATGATCTGCTGATCAAGGCCCCCACGCCCATGTCAGGGCAACGCTTTCAGGACAGCCGTCTCCAGAGCATCACCGTGAGCGCCGGCAGTACCACGACTCAGAACGTGGTCCTACCGCCGAAGGACCACGACCCGGCCTTGCCGCAGCCCGTGGTGCTGATCCGCGGCTGGAACCAGCGGGACTGCTGGGACCCGACCGGAGCCATCCCCAGCGACAACAACGAGTACCTGTACTGGAAGATCATTCGAGACCTGCTGCGGAAAAAGCTACCGCCCGATGTGGTCTGGGAATGCAACGAGCCGGAGGAGGCAGGCGAAATCCTGGACTGTACCGGCCAGCCGATCCCGGCACCCAGCGCAGTCTGTGAGCACCAGCCCAGCGCGAACGTGATCGACGGTAGACTGAGCCTGCATGAAAACGCCTGCCGGCTGCGCGGCTACCTCCAGTACAAGTTGAGCCAGTACGCCAGCGCCCATCAAGGCCGCCTGCCCGAGCAGATTCACCTTGTCGGACACAGCATGGGCGGACTGATCATCCGGCAGTTCCTCAACGACTACAAGGAATTCCGGCCGCGGGTGGGACGCGTGTTTATGATCGGGACCCCGAATGCCGGCACCGTTCTGGCGGATGCGCTGGAAACGCTGGATACCAGTATTCTCAACTTGATCCAAAAGGCCACATGGCCGTCAAGCGCCGAGCTGACAAAGTACTACGTGACCAACCTCATGGCGCCTGCGTTTCCCCAAGACGTCGAACTCTATCTGCTTGCCGGGACACGCTCTCTGGCTCGCGATCTGGACGCGGTGCAGCAATGGTTCCGCCTCACTGGTCCCATCATCGCCCTGGATTCGTTGAGCGCCGAGGAGGAAAGGGAAAACGATGCCCTGGTCCCGCGTGCGAGCGTGGGCGGCGAGTACTGGCGACTCACAGGGGCAATCCCCTCACCAGATTTCCCCTATTTCCACCCGGTTTATGAGTATGGGCGATGCTTTGATGCAACACCTGAGGAATTCGCGCTGACCATCAGGAACCACGCCGCCCTTCTCCAGGATCCCTGCATAGCCGCATGGATTTGGCATCGCGTGGTATGGGGGGTGAGCGGCCCCAACCTGGAGGACGCATGCAGCTACGTGACGGCCATGCCGCCGCCAGAGCGTGCAGGCGCTACGGCAGAGACGCCGACCTGCCAAATCGAGAACCTCTCAATGGCAGCGACCGGCGTCACGGTCACCTACATTCCGGTGGACGCGAGCGTGCCCTTGCGCGTGGAGGCTTTGTGGCCGTCAAACTGCGCGTTTGAGTTGTGGACCCCGAGCGGCATGCCGGTGGCTCCGACCCAGTGGAGCCCTTCCCCGTCCTTCGCCACGTATGAGATTCAGGCCCCGGCGGTCGGTATCTGGAGGGCTGTATTGAACGCTTGGAACGCACCGCCGGAAGGTGTCGGCTACCGGCTCAGAGTGGTCGGCGGCTGCGATGTTTCATTGATCCCGTCCACCCAGACCCACTTTGCGGCCGGCCAGGAGGTAATCCTGTCCTGTTCTCTGAAAGGAATACAGGCCCAGCAGCTTGTGCCGATCACGGGCGCCTCGGTTCAAGCGACGGTAACCCTTCCTGACGGAAACCAGGCCACAGTCACGCTCTACGACGATGGAGCCCATGCGGACGGCTTGAGGGACGACGGGGTGTATGCGGCTACCTTCACTGAGGGCGGTGGTGCCGGCGGGCAGTACATGGTGCAGTATCGCGCAAAGGGCATTGCGCCGAGTGAAGCCGCCTTCCAGCGCGTTGAGTCGGGGATGTTCAGCATCTCTCCGGCCACGGGCTTCATTTCTGGAAACCTGACCGACGAGGGCGCAGACACCAACGGCGACGGAGTAACTGACCGCATTCGGTTGCAGGTCTGGGCCACCACCGCGCAGGCGGGAGACTTCCTGCTCTCAGCGGATCTGGTCGATGCATCCGGCGAAGTGAGGTTGAGCGCCGCCGAGCCCTTCACCAGGACCGAGGCCGGCACTTCAGCGATCAGCCTTTACTTCGATCGTCGTTCGATCACGAAGCCTGGTATCTATGGCCCATTCAAACTTGAGAATCTACGCTTGCTGGAGCAGAGGGCAGACCGGCTGATATGGCTGGATACCTACCGGGACGCCTACACCACACAGACCCTGCTGGTTGTACCCGTCGGCGCCGACTTCGACGGCGACGGCGACGTAGACGCCAACCTGCCCGGCCTGGACGATCTGGACATCTTTCTTGAATGCATGACCAGCCCCGAAAACCGGTATGAGCCCGGCGTGCCGCCGGCTGGCTGCACCTTGCTGCCTGACCCCTCGGGCACGCTCCCGTGCGACTTCGACAAAGACTACGACGTCGACCAGGACGACTTCGGCGTCTTCCAGCGATGCTTGAGCGGCGAGGGGGTTCAGGCCGATCCGGATTGCGCCGGGTAGCAGGGCGGCGGGCAACAAGGCTCCGCTATCCCAGCGTGGAAGAAACTCGCGGACGCAAAGGATCTGAGCTCGATACTGCCGGGACCGGCTGTCCGCGCGCTGGACCAGGCCGGTCCGCAGCGCGTTGCGCTCGACGTACCGGCAAACCAGCAGAAACTGTCGGTTTAGCTGTACCGGAAGGCGCGATCTGCCTTAAGTACGGTTGGGAACCAAATTTAGGCTTCCATCGCCGCCCACCTGTCCCGCAACGCCGGTCGTTACTCTGGGGGCGGTAATTCTTTGTAGCGGGGTGGCGTGGGGCTTTGGCGGACGTGCATCTTGCACGCCTTTGAGGCGGGCAGGATGCGCGCCCCCTGCTGCGCCCGGCCGCTTCACCATAATCCTTTGCCAGACCCCCTTCGGTCTTTGCCTCCCGTTTCCCCTTGCCAGCCGGGCGGTTTCAGGGCATTATTAGGGCTGGACGTCAGCTCGTCAGTTATCTGGACCAGGGACGGTTTTAGAGAGAAGGAACGGATACCGTGGACTACTTCCTCATCAGCGGTGGTAAACGCCTCCGGGGCGTGGTAGAGATCAACGGGGCCAAGAATGCGGCCCTGCCCATCATGGCCGCCTGCATCCTGTGCGAAGGCGAGGTCACCCTGCACGGCGTGCCCGACCTGGCCGACATCCGCTCCATGGAACTGCTGCTCAACAAGCTCGGCGTGAGCACCACGCGCGAGCCGGGCAACACCCTCCGGCTCAAGGTCGAGGACGAGATGAACTGCCACGCGGACTACGAACTGGTCCGCAGAATGCGGGCCAGCGTCTGCGTCATGGGCCCCCTGCTGGCCAAGCGCGGCAAGTCCCAGGTGAGCATGCCCGGCGGGTGCGCGATCGGCGACCGGCCGATCAACCTGCACATCGAGGGACTCAAAGCACTGGGCGCCGAGCCCGATCTGATCGGCGGCGACGTGATCCTCAAGGCCAAGAAGCTCACCGGGGCCGAACTGTTCCTCGGCGGGCCCTTCGGCTCGACGGTTACCGGCACGGCCAACGTGATGATGGCGGCCGTGCTGGCCGAAGGCCGGACGGTCATCGAGTCCGCCGCCTGCGAACCGGAAGTGGCGGATCTCGCGAATTTCCTGAACGCCTGCGGGGCACGCATCTCCGGCCACGGCTCACCGCGGATCACCATCGATGGCGTCAAGTCGCTGCACGGCTGCGAGTACACCATTATCCCCGACCGCATCGAGGCCGGCACCTTCATGATCGCCGCGGCCATCACCAACGGCGAAATCCGCCTGCGCAACTGCAAGCTGGAGAACCTGCTCGCGGTCGTGGATCGGCTCCGCCACATCGGCGTGAACATCGAGCGCGAGGACGGCGACGTCATCGTGTCCAGCGCCCGCCGGCTCGAACCCATTGAGGTCACCTCCCAGCCTTACCCGGGCTTCCCCACCGACCTCCAGGCCCAGATTATGGCCCTGCTCTGCCTGGCCGACGGCAACAGCGTCATCACCGAGAAGATCTACCCCGATCGCTTCATGCACGTGGCAGAGTTGAGCCGGATGGGCGCCCGGCTGCGCAAGGAAGGGCCGACGGTGATTGTTGAGGGCGTGAAGCGCCTGATCGGCGCGCCGGTAATGGCCAGCGACTTGCGGGCCTCCGCCGCCCTGGTGCTGGCCGGACTGGTGGCCAAGGGTGAGACGCGGATCAACCGCGTTTACCACATCGACCGCGGCTACGAGCGCATCGAACGCCGCCTGATCGCCCTGGGCGCCGATATCGAGCGGCTCAGCGACGCAAGCGAAGAGTAACCGCCTCTCTGCCGTAATCGGAACGAGCTTCTGAGCCCGAAGCGCAAGCGAGGGACTTAACACCGAGCCCTCGATCGCGCTTCGGGCTCTGTCTACCCCACAGCGCAAAGTAGGCCATTTTCTGTAGCGGCCGGGCTCCGTACCGGCCGTCTTGCCCGTAAACGGCCGGTACGGAGCCCGGCCGCTACGATCTTGCGCTGTAGTAGTCTGCTCTCTGCCTGTCTGGTTTACGTCCCTGGGACGAACCGGGACGATTCCTATGCCTGGAGCAACGGATCGGGCACACTCCCCCTGCTATGTGCGGGAGTGTTTTCTGTACGTCCCGTCATAATCTTCATCTTCCGCATGGTTAATCCGCACAGTGCGGGTCAGTCGCCAGGTCCGTCCCGCTGTAGCAGCGTTGGAACAAGGCGAAATCGTCCTGATCCACGTCGCCGTCCTCGTCGAGGTCGCTCTGACGGCACAGACGCGTGCCGCTGTGCGGAACCATCGGCCCGGATATGCAGGATTCGAACGGCACCAAGTCCGTCAGATTCACGCGGCTGTCGTAGTCGAAATCGCCCGGGAGCGCGCAGAGCTGATCCACGTCATCGATGTAAACCGTGAACGGGCCGGCGCTGTCCACCGCCGAAAACGCCAGGCATTCGAAGACCCCTTTGTTAGTAACCGCCGAGAGAATAGCATCGCCGTTCAGCGGGACGATCGGGTCGAATCGCGGATCGAACACGATGGTCTGCCACACCCCCGGGTTGGCCTCAACGAGGACCCCCTGCGGGGCATCACTGATCTTGCCGGCCGCGCCGATGAACTCAATCGTGCCCGTTGCGCCGCCATCCGCACCCACGTCGGCAGTAGTGCCCGTCTCTCGAATGCCCACCGCCACCCGCAGCCGGCCGCTATCCAGGCGCAGACGCACCCGTATGGGCCGGTTCAACTCGACCGTCGGGTTCTTGACGTTGACCGCGTCGTGGGTTGTCAGCCGCATCCACCGCTGCGGGGTGGCGTCCACGAACTGCCACTGGACCTCGTAGCATTTGGTTCCGCTGAAGGCAGTCACCGCGTCGGTCACCCGCCGAACATTCGGCGAGTCCAGCAGGTGCGACTGGGTCGTACCACTGTAACGAGGCTCCTGGAACAGAACTTCCGCGCCATTTGCATAACCTTCAAAATCACTCAGTCGCACCAGCGCACAGGGCGGGGGTACCGGAACGACCACCTGCCAGGACGCCGTGTCGCTGCCTGTCGGGTTGGACGCTTGCACTGTGAACGTGAACTGCTGGCCGGCCTGGGTTCGCGCCGGTTTCCAGCCGTACACGCGCCCCGTCGCGCTGATGGTCGCACCGGCAGGGCCGGACAGCAGCGTCCACGAACTGGCCACCCCCTGGCTCAGCGTCAGTTGTCGGACGTACTCCAATCCGACCGTCGCCTGGTCGGGGTCGGGGCTCACCTCCGCGATGATGGGGGCCGGTATCGTCCACGTGGTGAAGTCGCGTCGAACCACCTGGCCGGCCGCCACGGTGACGTTGCTGATCGTGGATTCCCCGTGGTCGCGATGAACGGCTGTCAGCGTGTACGTGCCCGGCGGCACCAGCAGGAACGAATAGATGCCGTCCGCGCTGGACAGCCCGACATACGAAGAACCCGACCGAACCACCTGGGCATCGGTGACCGGGTTGCCGTCCGGATCCATCACGTAGCCGTAAATGATCCCCGTGGTCGGATTCGTCTTCCAGCTCATGGCCGGGAGGCTCGCCGGCTGCTGGTAAACGCTGGTTTTGTAGTTGTTCCAGAAGTTGAATGAGCTATAGGAGAAGACGCAATTGCCGGCCGCTCCGCGGCTGCGCGTCAGGGCGACCTGTTCGAGGAGGGAGTCCCCCCCCTGGCTGGTGCTGTGGCTGGCCAGGATGTGCCGTCCATTGCTGCCCGCCAGCCAGGCTTGGAGCCGCGCATCCCAGGTGGAACCCGCGCCCCCAGTCGAGTACATCATGGGCAGGAGCATGTCCATGCTACCAGTCTGGATCCAGGCCCGCGCATCTTGATGCACACTCGTCGGCCCGCTGTTGGGGTCAGGAAACGGCGAGGCCGAAACCTTGACGTGAGGCTTGACGGCCATGATCTGGGCGTACAGGTCGCGGACCAGGCGCGTGATCTGATCGGCCGTCCAGGCGTGGAAGTCCAGGCCGTTCGGATTGCTCTGCGGGTCGGCAAACCGGGCCATGCTGATCGGGTCGTAGGAGAAGGACGAATTCGGCGTGCGGATGCGATCAAACTGCACACCGTCCACGTCATAGTTCTCCACCACGTACATGACCTGCTTGCGCCAGTAGGCATGGAAGCTGGGCACGCCCGGGGCGATCCAGACATAGTCGTTCTCATGCCACTGGACAGGTTCGCCGGCTGCGTTGTGAATCAGCCAATCGCGATGGTCGGGATCATCGGCTTTGCAATGCAGGAAAAATACGTGGCTCTTGTCCTTTGGCTCCGAACGCGATGCGTTTGAGGGTCCCAGATAACAGGTATGCGTATTGATGTACGCGTGGAACTCGAGTCCGTTGGCGTGCGCCTTCTCGATGGCATAAGCGAGCGGGTCCCAGCCCGGGTCGGCGCCGCCGATCAGATGCGACCACGGTTCATACGGCGAAGGATACAGCACGTCGCATTGGCCGCGCACCTGAAAGAACACCGCGTTGAAGTTGTTGGCCTTCAGGTTGTTCATGATGGCGTCGATCCTGGCCTTGCAGGTCGCCTCATTGGCGTCCGGCCATTCAAAACGCGACACCCACATGGCCCGATATTCGGGATCCTGGGCCAGACAGATGTTGGCGGCGATCAGCATGCCGCACAATCCAACCAAGGCAGCCCTCTCGCAAGTGCTCCGCATGGAAACCCCCTTCAGAAGTGATCGCCTGCCGACATGCATCGTTCCGCTCCGCAGCCAAAGATGTACATGGCCCAGGGCCCTTTGAAGCTTCTTCCGCCCAACCATTGACAAGCTGCGGTGATGGGGAACGTCCATCGTCAGGGCGTTCGGCGCGCTGTGGTTGGTTTAGCGCCCGCAGACAACTTCTTGCTCGCTCAATGGTTCCGAGAGTGTATCAAAGCTTATATAATAATATATAAACAGTATTGATGCAAGCATGTCGGGGGCCGTGCCTCGGGTCTGGCAAAGGATTACGGCAAAGCGGCCGGGCCCATCGGGGAACGGGCATCCTGCTCGCCTCAAAGACGTGCAAATGCACGCCCTCTAGGGTCCCGCGCCACCCCGCCACAAAGAATTGCCCCACCCCTGTGCCCTCAGCACCTGCAAGGTGCGCAAAGCGGCACACACGGCCGCAGGCGAGAGGGAATTCCGTACAAGTCAAACACCGCTTCGTTCACCGCACGCCAGTTCTCCGGCCGGTACGGGGCGCCGGCCAGGTTCGCGGCTGCAGGCGCCAAGGCCGATAACGAACCGCTCCTTGGCAAAGGAATCTTGGCCAGGAAGTACCCATCGAAATGCATCGTCCGCACGGCCTTGTTGTACACGCAGGCATACACGAACCAGCCCATCAGGTCAGACATCAGCAGTGCGCAGAGAGTCTCCGGACTGACGCTCCGGTCATGAAGCGTGAGCAGGTTGACCGTATCCAGGCACGCCACCCGCTCACGGGCAATCGTTCCGATCAGCCGGATGTGGTCCACCGGCCGGGTCACGTGGGCGATGATGTTCTGGAAAATGGCCTGTGGCGGCTCCACCCAGCGCAACCGGGCCGGATCCACCTGCGAACTCCGCACGAACGCCCCCGGCCGGAGCGGCCCAAACTCCCTGATATCCTTCCCGGCAATGACCCCGATATCACCGCGTGGCCCCAGCCAACGCTGAAGGCCGCTGCCCCGTCGCGTGGTGCAGATCTGGTCCAGCGTGCCTTCCGCACGGCGCAACATGCATTCCAACAGCTTGAGATCATCCTCGTTCAGCCCGGTGGGCAAGATTCCCAGCCGCTCCACGAGCCCGGCATCGACCCGCCGGCGACAAACGCCGCCGTTCCGCAGGACTCCCACCTCGATGGCCCGCCGGCCACGCGGGGCGGTGGATCGCCCCGTGGCCCGCTCCTGCGATCCATACGTCAGCAATATCTGTTCCAGCAGCACGTCGTCCCAACCGAGTCCCACATCAACCGCAGAGACAATCGCCGGCGCCAGGGCTGCCCGCAGACCGCGCCACGAGTAGGAATAAGTCAGCGATTTGGGCACTACCAGGCCCACGCGTCCGCCCGGCCGGACGATCCGCCAGCACAACTCGATAAAATCGGCCGCTGAATTCGAGGTCGGAGCGGCCAGCGGATAACGCCGCCGGACCGTCCGCCGTTCCTCATCACTTCTCACCGCCCGGTACGGCGGGTTGCCAATCACCACGTCAAAACCCGAGGGAGGTATCAGGCTGCCTTGCGCGGATGTCTCCTGCCCCCCTGCCGCCTCGCCGGTCAGCGCGTTTCCGCACACGATCCGGCCGTCCAGGCCCACCGGCCGGGCCCCCGCCGAGAGCAATTCCATCTGCAGCCTGAGCTTGCATAGCTCCGTAGCCACCGGGCTGAGATCAACCCCGTAAACGCACTGCCCGATCACATCGCGCAGCGCCGCGGCCAATGAACCGGGTGGCGGATCCGCGCTGCCGCAGCGAATAACGGCCAGGTGGCGGGCCAGTCGCCAGGCCGCGGCAGCCAGAAAATAACCCGCGCCGCAGGAGGGGTCACAAACCCTCAACCCCAGCAGGGTGCGTTCGAGTCTCGGCCGGGTCTTGGCGGCCGACGTGCCTTTCCCCCCATCCCCGGCCCGCTTCAGGGCCTCCGCCACTACCGGCTCGAGCGCCGAATCCAGCAGGCAATCGATAAATCTCGACGGCGTGTAGTAGCTGCCCGTGCTCTTGCGATGCGACCCCTCCGCGGCCAGCAGCTTGAACTGGCGGCCGGCCACGTTCAGCGTGGGCCGCAGTTCCAGGATGGCCTCGTGCGCGGCTCCCAGCTTTCCGGCCCATTCGATCGTCGATTGTTCAAAGGGAGCCAGCCGTCGGATCGTCTCCACCAGAGCCTCGCCGCCCAGCTCACAATCGGCCAGATCGGGGGTACCGCAACCAGAGAGCCCGGCATCCAGCACCCGCTTCAACCAACCCGACTTCTCCGCCGCCAGCAGAAACGCGAGCCGATACGCGAAAATGGTCACCTGCTCGCAGAAACGCTTCTCCGTCAGACTGCCGTCCGCCAGCTTCCGGCGCAGCGCGCGGTTCCCCCTCGGGGCCAGAAAACCGCACCCCAGAACCTCAATCGCCCCCCGAATCTCTTCGAACAAGCTCGCTGTCAATGTCGCCGTGCTCCTGCCTGTCGATGCTAACCTCCCCGCGATCCGCCGGCAATTTTGCAACAGGTTGAACTCAATCGCTCATCTCGGCTAGAGTACGCTTGAAAGGGTGTTCTTTATGGCCTGCGACCCGTGGACATTCTGCGAGCGGATTCTCCCCGACGTCTCACGCTCCTTTGCGCTGATCATTCCTGAGTGCCCGCCACCCATCAACCGGGCGCTGTGCGTCGCCTACCTGATCTGCCGCCTCGCGGACACGGTCGAGGATGAACCCGCCCTCTCGCCTGAGGCCCGAGACCGGTTGTACGATGCCCTGCTTCAGGCCGTGGAAGCGCCGCGGGATGCCGCTCTCGCGGAGGATTTCGTGCGCGCCTGGCCGGCCATTCCGGAGGGCAGCTACGGCCAACTCATCCGCAGGACCGCCGAGGTCATGGCCGCCTTCGCCACCCTGCCGCCGGACTGTCACCCGCCCATCCGCGCCTGCGTACGGGACATGGTAGCCGGCATGCGAAAGACCGCCCCCGTTCAGACCCGTAACGGCATCAGCTTCATCTGCCGTGACCTGGCCGACCTGGATCAATACTGCCATTACGTGGCCGGCACGGTCGGCATTATGTCCACCGCCCTTTTTGAGATGCGATTCGGCTCAACCTCCTTCCATCCGACTGATGAATGGCGCGAACAGGGCCGCCGCCTCGGCTTAGGGCTCCAGATGACGAACATCATTAAGGACTGCCAGGTGGACGCCCAGCGCGGGGTGAGCTTCGTGCCCGCCGACTACGTCGATTTCTCCACCGGGGCCTACCGGCTGCGCCCCGCCGGCCGGGCCGAACTGATCCGGCACACGCTCGCCCACCTGGATGCCGCCATCCTCTATTGCCGGGCCGTCCCGGGGGGCGAAACCGGCATTCGGACTTTTCTGCTTGGCTCCCTGCTGCCGGCCGTCGCCACGCTCGAAGTCGCCGCCGCCGGCCAGCAGCTCCAGCCCAAGATCAGCCGCGCTCAGATGACCGAAATCCTCGCCCTGATCACCGACCACGTGAGCGACGACGCCACCCTCGTCACCTGGTACGACGCCCGCCGAACCGCCACCCTGCAACGGCTCTAATGAACGGAATAAGCGGGCACGACGATCAAACGGCAAAAATGGCACTAGACGTCAGTAACTAACACTGAATCACGTTGCCCTCGCTCCGGGAGGGGCGCATAATCTGCCGCGATGGCCCGACGATCAAGCCTCAGTACGCTCGAACTGTCCCTTTTTCCCCAGCCAACCAGCGCGCAGGCCAACCAGTACTGGTATGTCACCCAACGCCCCTGGCCCAGCCTGCTGTTCATCCTGCCGGGCCTGCTCCTGTTCGAGATTGGCACCATCTGTCATGACGGCTGGGACGGCCGGGGCAACTCCCAACTGGTGGCTCCGTTCCTCATCGAGCGGCTCGTGGAGTCTCTCCGGACGGGCGATCAGACGCCCCAGTTGCTCTGGATGGGACCGGGCCTGCTGCTCATCGCCTTCCTGCTGGCATGGCACATCGCGGCCCGGCATCCCTGGCGGTTTGACGGCTTTGTTCTGGCCGGCATGCTCGGCGAGAGCCTGCTCCACACCATCCCGCTGGTGGTATTCGGCCGGCTGATGCTGCAAGCCGCGCGGCCCGGCCAGAACCACGCCCTCTGGCTGGACAGCGTCATTCGCAGCTTCGGGGCGGGCATTTACGAAGAACTCGTATTTCGTCTGATCTGCATTACCGTTCTGGTCATTCTGCTCATCGACCTGGCCAGGCTGCCCCGCGGGCCGGCCGGCATCTTCATTCTGGCCGCGTCGGCCGTGCTCTTCGCCTACCAGCACCACCCGCCGTTGGGCGCCGAACCGTTCGCCATCCAGAGCTTCCTGTTCCGCTCCGCCGCCGGGTTGTACCTGGCCGGCCTGTTCGTCTTTCGTGGTTTCGGTATCGCAGCCGGCTGCCATGTCTTTTACAATGTCATCGTTGTAACCATGGGTGCTATCAGCCATCCGGGAGGCTGAGCTCTCTTCTCCGGTGAGGCCTGTCGCCGCCAAGGGAGGATCCGGCCGCCATGTCCAGGCTGCGGATCAGCGGGATCGTGGGTATTGCCAATCGCGTCCGGCAGACGCTCAGCCTGCCGCTGGCGCCCGAACAACGCGAAGCGCTAGCCGCGCACGTGGAGCGCGCCCTCGCGGACATCGACGCCTTGCTGACCCGGCACAACGCTTCCGCCGCCCATCTGCCCGCCCCTTCCCGGCGGGCCTACGAATTCCTCAAGGGGCTGGACGTGCGCAATCTGCCCACCGCGCCGGCCCCGGCCCCGGCAGCCCCCGGCCACAGGCGCGAATCCATCCGCTTTCCGGGCCTGCGAACCTACCTCACCCAAGTCCTCGACGACGTGGCCCTGAGCCTGGTTCAGGGGCGGTTCGTCCCCGAAGCCTTCCTCAAGCTGATCCGCAATACCGCCAACCGCCTGAATCACCTGGTGGACCGCGAACAGATCGCCCCCGAACACCTCAAGCCCGAGCCCCGCGCTCTGCTGGGCTGGTTCCGCTATTTCTCCGAGGAGCCGGCCTTCATGCGCTATGTCGCGGCCGTCCGGCGGGCCCAGCGGCTCCTGCCTTCACCCCTCTCGGCCCAGCCGCGCTGGCGCCTGCCCTTCCTGGTTCACTACCGCCCCTCGACGCTGCTCTATCGCCTCCAGGTCCTGCCCCACGGCACGCGCATGATCTTCGACACCCCCATGCTGACGTTCGATGAGAACACGCTTCGACAGCTCGCCCAGCGCATGCTCGGCCGTAACCGTAACCAGCGCGAAATGATGGCCGCCATGATGGGCCCCGACTACAAGGGCATGCTCGCCGACCTCCAGGCCGCGGTCGGCGCCGTGGAACTGACCCGCGGCATGGTGCACGATCTGGCCGAGTCTTTTGAACGGGTCAACCGGGAATACTTTGAGGGCACAATGGCCCGCCCGGCGCTGGCCTGGAGTCGCACGATCACCGGGCGCAAGTTCGGCCACTACGACTTCGTCCACGACCGCATCTGCATCAGCCGTACCCTCGACCGCCCCGAGGTCCCGGCCTTCGTCGTGGACCACGTCATGCACCACGAATTGCTGCACAAGAAACACGGCTTCCGCTTCCGCGGCCAGCGCCAACACGCCCACACGGCCGAGTTTCGCCAGGAGGAACGCAAGTTCCGCCAGTATCGCGAAGCGGATGAATTCTTGAAGCGGCTTAGTGAAGGCTCCCGCTGACCCAGCCACGGTCGCTGACTCGCCCACGGCCCGTCGGATCGGACCGATCCGACCGATCCGACTGATCGGTCCGATCACACGCGCCCCGGGGCGTTATTTCAACCTTCTGGCGGCATCCATGTAAAACTCATACGCCGCCTTCACTTCCGCCAGCGTATCCCCACCAAATTTCTCCAGGAAGGCCCGCGCGATCTCGAAGGCCACTACGTTCTCCATCACCACACTGGCCGCCGGCACCGCACAGACATCGCTGCGCTCGTAGTCGCTGCGCTCTGGAGCCCGGGTCTTCAGATTCACCGAGTCCATGCCCTTGGTCAGCGTCGCGATCGGCTTCTTGGCCGCGCGAATGACTATCGTCTGGCCGTTGGTCATGCCCCCTTCGATTCCCCCGGCGTTGTTGCTCCGGCGAGTGAAGCCCAGACACGCTGTGTCCCTCTGGGCAGGGTCATAGTCGATCTCGTCGTGAACCGCGCTGCCGTACACCCCCGCGACGCCAAAGCCCATGCCGATCTCCACACCCTTGATGGCCTGGATCGAGCCCACCGCCTGCATGAGCCGCCCATCGAGCTTGTCCTGGTAACGCGCGCAGCTTCCCAACCCCGGCGGGCAACCGAACACCCGCACCTCGATGATGCCCCCCAGCGTGTCCTTGTCCTCTTTGGCCTTGCGGATCGCCGCAATCATACCCTCGACCGCCTCCGGATCGGGCGTGTACACCTCGTTGGCGTCGCGGGCGGAAATGAGATCCTCCGGCGAGCGGTCCTCCGCAACGTGGGCTTTGACCGGCCCGATCTGGGTCACGAACCCGACGCAGCGGATGCCGAACGGCGCGAGGAGGCTCTTGACCAGCGCCCCCGCCGCCACCCGGGCGGCCGTCTCCCGGGCGCTGGCCCGTTCCAGCGTCTCCCGGCAATCGGTGGTCAACCACTTCAAGCTGCCGGCCAGATCGGCATGGCCGGGACGGGGCCGGTTCACCTCGGGCGCCTGGTCGATCCGCCAGTCCTTATTGACCAGCTCAATCGCCAGCGGCGACCCGATCGTACGCCCCCGCCGGACCCCCGAGAGGATGTTGGCTACATCCTTCTCGATCTTCTGCCGGCCGCCGCGCCCATAGCCCCCCTGCCGGCGCAGCAACTCGTGGTTAATATTTTCCATGTCCAGAGGCACGCCGGCTGGCAGCCCTTCGATCAGGGCGATCAGCGCCTGCCCATGCGATTCTCCCGCGGTTCGATATTCAAGCATTGCCATAGATGCTCATTCTAAATAGACTTCTAGCTGCCGGCCAATTTTTGAAGGTTTGCCGGGCACCAGCCGAGCTGCCCAAGTCCAAAGCCGGCAATGCCTGGCCGGGCCGCACCGATGTGGTGTCTCCGGCCGCGAGTCATCCGGGCCTGCGGGCAGTACCGCCATGAACCAGCCATTCGACGCAGTCCTGGTTGTCTCTTTCGGCGGCCCCGGCGGGCTGGAGGAGATCCGTCCGTTCCTGGCCAATGTCCTTCGCGGCCGGCGAGTGCCCCCCGAGCGGGTGGAAGAGGTTGTCCGCCATTACGAGCTCTTCGGCGGCGTCTCCCCGCTGACCGAACTGACCTTCCGCCAGGCCCGCGGCCTCGAGGAATGCCTCCGCCGTATGGCCCCCGACCTGCCCGTCTATGTGGGCATGCGCAACTGGAAACCCTATCTCGCCGATACCCTCGCGGAAATGAGCCGCGCCGGCATCCGCCGGGCCATCGGCTTCATCGCCGCCGCTCACGGCTCTTATTCAAGCTGCTTGCAGTACCGGGAGAACGTCCGTGAAGCCCAGCGCGAGCTCGCGCGACGCGGCCTGCCCGACGTGCACATCACCTACGTCGATCCCTGGTTCGAACACGAAGGCTTCATCACCGCCAATGCCGACCACATCAATCAAGCCCTGAGCCGGCTCGAACTGCCGCTCCGCGACCAGGCGCGCATCATCTTCACCGCCCACAGTATTCCGGTGCCCATGGCCCGGAACTGCTGGTACCAACGGCAGCTCACCCGCTCCTGCGAACTGGTCATGAGCCGGCTGGGGCGAACCGATTGGGCCCTGGTCTACCAGAGCCGCAGCGGCCGGCCCACCGACCCGTGGCTGGAACCGGACATCAACGACTATCTGCGGGCCCAACGCGCCGCCGGCCTTCAAGCGGTGGTAATCGCGCCCATCGGCTTCCTCTGCGACCATATCGAAGTGCTCTACGATCTCGACGTGGAAGCCGCCGCCACCTGCCGTGAACTGAATCTGCCCATGGTCCGCGCCCAGGCGGTCAATGACCACCCCGCCTTTATTCAGACCATGGCCGACCGGGTCCGCCAAACGTGGGACCGGTTCATGCGCTACCCGCCCCTGCCGATCGTCCGGGGAGCGGATCTCGTGCCAGCCTGACTGGGGGGGCATCCCGCCCGCCTCATCGGAGGGCGGGCATCTTGCCCGCCGTTCTGAGCGCTAAGCACAAAGGAGAAGATGGAAATGGGAAGGGTGGAGACGTGGTGACAAGGAAACGCGATGACAAGGAGACAAGGAGGCAAGGGGACAAGGAGATGATGGGTGCGCGGAGGGGTTGGTGGTGAATCCAATCGTGGGCCGTAAGTGGCGATGGTCGGCACTCTGGGCTTGGAAGCGAGTCTTTTACCCGCCATACTGCTTCAACAATTCCGGCAGCTCCCGGCTGAACTGCGACCGTGGCATCACCGTATCCGCCCCTGCCGCCCTCGCGGCATCGGCCAGATCCTTCTGGACATGAGCGAGATAAGCCACCACCCACACCGGCCGGCCCAGGGCCTTGCAGGTACGAACCGCCTCGACCGGATCCACGCCCTCCGCGTTCATATCCACAAGGGCCAGCCCGGCCCCCTGCTCAATCGAGCGGGTCAGATCGGAGACGTTCCGGACCACGGTCAACGGCACGCCGACCGCATCGGCCGTACTCTTGACCCTGGCCACGAAAAACAGATCCGTAATCAGCGCGGCAACGCCCATGGATGGTATGCTCCCCGGATGAGAGGGTCTCACCTGTGGATGACGCCGGCCGCCCCTGCCGGCGACGCGGATCCCAGACAAGCCCGCCTGCCGGCCATTCCACATCACGAATAGGTCACGGTTTCACCGGGGCGACCATGCGCTCCAGGTGGCGATCACCATTGGAACTGCTGGAGCCATTGTTGCCGCGGTGGGCCGCTTCACCATTGCCGGAGGCAGCCTTGGCGGCGCCGTCACCGTTCCCACCGACAGAAGGGGTCGCGGGGACAGCGGCCTTGGCCTTCCGGGCACGCGGCCGTCGGGCCGTCTTCTTCTCCGAAAGGCTCTCGAAGAAGTTGCCCAGGGAGCGCAGCCGTTCGTATCGCCGCTTGAGCAGCGTATCGATCCGCACGCGCTTCAGTTCGCGGAACATCTCCCCCACGTACTTCTCGAAGGTGGCGAACATGGCCGCCGGGTTGCGATGTCCCCCGCCCATCGGCTCGGGCAGGATGTCATCGATCAGGTTCAGCTTCTTGAGCGTCTTGGCGTTGAGCCCCAGGGCCTTGGCCGCGTGCGGAGCCTGGCTGGCCGTCTTCCACAGGATGGCCGCACAGCCTTCCGGGGTGATCACGGAGTAGTACGCGTGCTCGAACATCGCCAGGCGATCGCCTACGCCGATGCCCAACGCCCCGCCGCTGCCGCCCTCGCCAATCACCACGCACAGGATGGGCACCCGCAGCCGGGACATTTCCATCAGGTTGACCGCGATGGCCTGGGCAATGCCCCGCTCCTCGGCCTTGTCGCCGGGATACGCGCCCTGGGTGTCAATAATGCAGAGGATGGGGACCTTGAACTTCTCCGCCATCTTCATCTTGAGCAGGGCCTTGCGATAGCCTTCCGGGTGGGCGCAGCCGAAATGACGCTCAATCTTTTCCTTGGTGTCCCGGCCCTTGTCGTGGCCGACGATGAGCACCTTGTGGCCGCCGATCCGCCCGAAGCCGGTCATGATGGCCTTGTCGTCTCCGAAACACCGATCGCCGTGCAGCTCGCAGAAGTCCTTGACGCAGGCGTCGAGGTAGTCCGGCAAGACCGGCCGGCGCGGGTGGCGAGCCACCAGCACCGTTTCCCAGGGGGTCAGGTTGGCATAAGTCCGCCGCATCATTGTCTCCAGTGTAGTCCGGAGTTCCTTGATTTCCGCGGACAAGTCCCGTTGAGTCTCCGCCTGCAGAGCTTCAAGCTCCGCAATTTCCCGCTCGATGCGAGCCAGTGGCTTCTCGAACTCGAGCATGCCGACAGCGACTGAAGAGCCAACGCCCCGAGCGCGGGGACTCCCCCCGGTACGGGCTTGAGGTTCACTACTCATGCGGGTTCACTCAATCCTTATTTGTTCCAATCCTCCCCTCCCGGGTTGGGCAGGGGAACCGGCCGGTCGCGCCTCAAGCCGGCCATCCCAAAATTTATAGCCTAATAGCCTACCAAAATGCCCTATCCAGGCAAGCAAAAAGCCCCTCCGAGGCATCCACCGGAACCGGAGTGCCCCATATTTCCAGGCCCGAGGCGCCGGCCGGGCACTAACCGGCCATCAGATCCCTTGCCGGCACTTCGGACGGCAACTCTGCGCTTTCCCTACAATCTCCGGTCGTCTCATGGTACGCTGCCATGGCTATGACCGAGGAAAAAGCCGCCAAACGAATCGCCGAACTCAGGGACGAGATCCGTCAGCATGACTACAAGTACTACGTCCTCGCCGAGCCCGTCATCGAGGATCGCGAGTACGACCGGCTCATGGAAGAGTTACGGAAGCTGGAAGACCAGTTTCCCCACTTGATCACTCCCGACTCACCCACCCAGCGGGTCGGCGGCCAGCCGTTGGAGGGCTTCGAGCAGGTCCGGCACGCCGTGCCCATGCTCTCCATCGATAACACCTATAACGAGGCCGAGCTTCGCGAGTTCGACGCCCGCGTGGCCCGGGGACTCGGCGGCGATGCCTACGAATACGTCGTGGACCCCAAGATCGACGGCGTGGCCGTCTCGCTCCGCTACGAGAACGGGCGACTGGTCCTTGCCGCCACCCGCGGCGACGGTACCACCGGCGACGACATCACCCAGAACGTCCGCACCATTCGCAACGTGCCGCTGCGGCTCCACGGCCGGGGCGTCGACCTGAAGGTTCTGGAAGTCCGCGGGGAGATTTACTGGCCGAAGAAAGACTTCGAACGGTTCAACAAGCTCCGCGCGGAGCGCGGCGAGCCCACCTTCGCCAACCCCCGCAACGGCGCGGCCGGCACGCTGAAGCAGCTTGACCCCCGCCTGGTGCATGAACGCAATCTCGCCTTCACCGCCCACAGCACCGGCGAGATTCATCCCCTGCCGGCCGACCGGCATTCCGAGTTGTTCAAGATGTTCAGGGAGTGGGGCATTCCCATCAGCCCCTACCTCAAGCAGATCAAGACCGTCGACGAGGCCATTGCCCTCATTCACGACTGGGACAAGAAGCGGGCCGGGCTCGACTTCCCCACCGACGGCCTGGTCTTCAAGATCGACCGCTTCGACCAACGCGACCTGCTCGGCCGTACGAGCCGCTTCCCGCGCTGGGCCATCGCTTTCAAGTTCGAGGCCGAACGCGCCCGCACCATCCTCAAATCCGTGCGTTTCCAGGTGGGCAAGCTCGGCACCATCACGCCGGTGGCCAACCTCGAACCGGTGCTCCTGGCCGGCACCACGGTCAAGAGCGCCTCGCTGCACAACTTCGACCAGATCGAGCGGCTCGGCGTGCGCATCGGCGATTACGTCTACATCGAAAAGGCCGGCGAGATCATCCCGCAGGTCGTGGAGGTGGACAAAGAAGCCCGCCCGGCGGACACGCAACCGATTCTCCCGCCGGAGTGCTGCCCCTCGTGCAGGGCCCCCACCGTGCGCGACGAGGGCGGCGTGTTCCTGCGTTGCACCAACCCCGAATGTCCGGCCCAGTTCAAGGAGCGGCTGCGCTACTTCTGCGCGCGCGACCAAATGGACATTGAAGGCGTCGGCCCGGCCCTGGTCGAACAACTCGTGAACCGGGGGCTGGTGAAGAGTTTTGCCGACCTCTATCGCCTCAAACAACGCCCCGACCAGCTTCTGGGCCTGGAGCGGATGGGAGAGAAGAGCGTGGACAACCTGATGGGCGCCATCGAGGCCAGCAAGGAACGTCCGCTGTCGCGCCTGCTGGCCGCGCTGAACATCCCCCATGTGGGCGTGAGCACCGCCCTGCTGCTCGCCGAGCGATTCTGTACCATGCAGGCCATTCAGGAGGCCACGCCCGAGCAGCTCCTGGCCATCCCCGGCATCGGCCCCGAGCTGGCCCGCAGCATCCACCAATTCCTGACCAGCGAGAGGGGACGCCAGGTGATCGCAGACCTGGCCGCCGCCGGCGTCAACATGACCCAGCCCGCGAAGACGCCCAACGGCCCGCAACCCTTCGCCGGCATGAGCATCGTCGTCACCGGCACGCTGGAGACCTTCAGCCGTAAGGAAATCCAGGACCTCATCGCTTCGCTCGGCGGCAAGGCGGTCGGCTCGGTGAGCAAGAACACGACCTTCGTCGTGGCCGGCACCGATCCCGGCTCGAAACTGGACAAGGCCAAGGCGCTGGGGATTGAAGTTATTGACGAGGCTGAGTTTCGTAAGCGGGCGGGGTTGGGTGAGTAGAGAGCGCGAAGATGTCAGTGGTCAGTTGTTAGTTGTCAGTTGTCAGTTGTTGGGTCAGTCGTCCTTTTGTCAGTTGTTGGGGGGGGGGGCGGCGCGCACCCGACTTGTGTCGCGAACGGGTGAGGCGAGGGGAAAGCCTTGATTGTCTGACTGCTCTGACTGCTCTTCCGCCTTCCCCCACGAACGGGAGAAACCTATCGCTGAAAATTCAAAAACAAGCAGCAGACAGACGCCGTTCTCCCTTTCTGACATCCTCTGTGCCCTCTGTGGCAAAAAACTCTCTGTGGCCTCTGCAACCCAAGCCTTTTCTCCGTGCCCTCTGTGGCTTAAACTTTTCTCTGTGACTTCTGTGGCAGCGGCAATTCGGAGGAGCGAAGTCTTGGAAACCGAGCGATTCATCACCGGCCCGATGTGTTTTTATGGCATGTTGATCCTGTCCTGCCTGACCGCCTCTTCGGCACTGGCCGCCTGGGACGTGACCTCCCCTAACGGCCAGGTACGGCTTTCCGTCCGTCTGACCCGGCCGCCGGGCTTTGGCGAAGGCGGTGAACGGCTGTCCTACCAGGTCGAGCACGGACCCGCCGACGCCCGTCGGGTGATCATCGCCGACTCGCCCATGGGCCTGCTTCTGGAGCATCAGGACTTCGTCAACGCGCTGCGCTTCGACTCCGTGGAAGGCCCCCGCCGGATTGAAGAACGCTACTCCATGCCCCACGGCAAGCGCCGCGAGTGCCGTAACGTCGGCCAGGCGCTGCTCCTGCGTTTTCGTAACGCCGGCGATGCGGTCATGGAACTCGAACTGCGCGCCTACGACGACGGAGCGGCCTTCCGCTATCGCCTGCTCACCGAGAGCAAAGGCCCGCAGACGTTCACCGCCGAGAATACCGGGTTCAACCTGCCCGCCGATGCGAAGATGTGGCTGCATCCTTACGACAAGATCACTACCTACTCCCCCGCCTACGAGACTTACTTCGAGAACGGCATTCCGGCCGGCAGCCCCGCGCCGACCGAGATGGGCTGGGCCTTCCCGGTGCTCTTCCGCACGGCCGACGAGAAGCACTGGGCCCTGATCACCGAGGCCGACGTCGGCCCCAACTGCTACGGCGCCCGCCTCGCCCAGCAACCTGAGAAGACCACCTACCGTATCCGGCTGCCCGATCCGGCCGAGGGCAACGGCTACGGCGCGCCCGCCCCCGCCCTGACGCTCCCCTGGCAGTCCGCCTGGCGCGTGATCATCCTGGGCGACTCGCCCGGCGACATCGTCGAATCCACGCTGGTGCAGGACGTAAGCGAAGCCTCGCGCGTCAAAGACGTGAACTGGATTCACCCCGGCCGGGTAGCCTGGAGCTGGTGGTCCGACCAGGCCAGCCCCAAGGACGCCGCCAAGCAGAAGCGCTTCATCGACTTTGCCGCCGAGATGGGCTGGGAGTACGTCCTGGTGGATGCGAACTGGACCATCATCGACAACGGCAGCATCCATGACGTCATCCGCTACGCCAAGGACAAGGGCATCGGCGTGCTGCTCTGGTACAACTCCGGCGGGCCGCACAACGTCGTCACCGAAAAGCCCCGCGATTGCTTCTTCTTCCCGCAGGTTCGCCGGCATGAGCTCCAGTTGCTCAAGGACTGGGGCGTCAAGGGCGTCAAGGTGGACTTCTTCCAGAGCGACAAGCCGGAAATCATCGCCCTGTATCACGCGATTCTCAAAGACGCGGCCGACTTCGGGATCATGGTCAACTTCCACGGCTGCACGCTGCCCCGGGGCTGGTCGCGAACCTACCCGCACCTGATGTCCATGGAGGCCATCCGCGGCGAGGAGTGCTACCTGTTCGACTCCCATTTCCCCGACCGCGCGCCCGTCCAGAACACCATCACCCCCTTCACGCGCAACGCCGTCGGCCCGATGGATTACACCCCGATGGGCCTCCGCAAATCGAACCATCCCCGCAAGACCACCGACGCCCACGAGCTGGCCTTGACGGTGCTGTTCGAGTCGGGGTGGGTCCATTTCGCCGACGACCCCGATGTGTACCGCAACCTGCCGGCCGAACCCAAACAATTCGTCCGCGAGGTACCCGTCGCCTGGGACGACACGCGTTTCGTGACCGGCTACCCCGGCCGGGATGTCTGCCTGGCCCGCCGGAAAGGCGAGACCTGGTACCTGGCCGGCGTCAACGGCCAGAACACGCCGTGTGAACAGAAGCTCGACCTGGGCAAGTTCCTGCCCGCTGGCCGCTATCAGATGACGTTGATCGCCGACGGCCAAGGGTCCCGCGAATTCTCAACCCAGACTCGTACCATCAACGCCGCCGACCCGGTGCAGGTCAACCTGCTCCCCCGCGGCGGCTTCGTCGCCCGCCTGACCCCGGCCAAGTAAGCCGGCCCCCGGCAAGGTGGTATCGAGTCGGCCCGCAACAACTGCGGACAGCGGCGCTGCAATGCGGTCGCTTGATCCGGCTGAACCTGTGGTGGCAAATTGAGCTGCAGGCGAATGAATGGCTACAATGATGCAATGAAAGAGAGGACCGACAATGGCGACAACATGGCTTGAAGTGGCGAGGGATGCGCGTCATGCTGCCGCTGCATTGGTCACAGAGGACCGTCACCGTTCGGCCGCTTCCCGCGCCTACTATGCGGCCTATTCGAAGATCGCGCACGAACTGGTCGTGACAGCCGGCCTCCAGATGGCACGGGGCAGGGAAGGGCCGAGCCACGGCAGCCTTCGGCGGCTGATCGAGTCGAGCATGCCCCATATGGCCCAGGACAAGCGCGAGCGACTGTCAGAGATGGTGGGCCGGCTTTACACCTTGAGAATCGATGCCGACTACAGACCGTCAACAGAGTTTGATGGACGCGATGCACGTGAAGCATTCTCTATCATGAAAACCATCCTCGAAGCATTCTGAAAGGAGTCCAGATGCCCACCGCTCAAGAAATCCCTGCAATTGTGGACCACGTTCGCCAGCGCCTCGACGAGGCGGCGCAACAAGGCATTCCCCTGCAAGTGTCGGAGCAGCGCCTGGATGACGATTGGCTGTACATCGTTGTGACGCCGAGCCGACCGGGGGTGCGCGCGTCCGATCACGCGACTCTCATGTCCCAAATCGAACGGGAGCTGCGGAATGCCGGGAAGGACAAGGTGTTGCTGGTGCCCGCGATCGAAGACTGATGCCAACGCCCGCTGAACGCAAAACCGGCCAAGACCATAACCTTCGATGAACTGTCCTTGTCGCAACCAGAAAGTTGTCGAGAAGGAAGAAGCCCAATGGCATGACCACTTCTATGCGTCACATATGCGTTAGGTAATTCCGAGGGGTCACGGGGACGTGTCGTAAGTCCTTTATTTCCAATGGGCGAGGCGGGAATCGAACCCGCACGGCCTTTCGGCCAGGGGATTTTAAGTCCCCAGCGTCTGCCATTCCGCCACTCGCCCCAGGCCGGTTGTACCCATTAACCTGCTGATTTTGTACCCATTACCCGCCGCGTTCGCACCTCGGATAACGGGGCTCGCTCGCCGCCTCCCCGGTCAGGGGCCTCGGAAGGCGGCCCACAACGAACAAAGGAAAATTCTACGATGGGCCGGCCCGGTAAGCCAGAGGCGCGGAGGCAGAAGTAGAGCGGGCAGTACTGTTACCGGGATGAGGGCAAACGGCATCAGTCGGGGAAGGACGAAGCCCTGCGTTCCAGCCTCGCAGAGGCCCCGCGTTTCAGCCTCAGAGGAAGCATCGTCCTGCCAGCGCCTCGCCGCTCGATCAAGTACGCCGGCCCGACAGCTCATCATCGTCCGGCTGATGCGGATCAATACGCCGTTCCGCGCCCAGGCTGGGCAACTCGGGCGCGTCGCTGGCGGCGTCGCGGCGCAGGCTGTCCGGCAGGCCGATCCCGCTGGCGTCACCGCCGATCACGTCGCCCACGCCGGGACCGGAAGCACCGGCCGGCTCCACTGGATACGACCGACCGGAAACACGTCTTTTCCTGCGATTCCTGGCCATCATTGATACCCCCTGACAAGGCCATGTGACAGATTCACGGCAGCGCGGATGCAAAACGCGAGTGAGCCCAAGGCTACAACACCGGCCCGGACAGCACGACGTCACCGCACGACCCGCTCCCCTGAATTGCCGTCACCCGCGCCAACGGTTATCCTGCACTATAGCGCGGACCCGTTAACTTTGCACGAAAGGCACTCCGATGACGAAGTTGTCTCTGCTGCTTCCGGCCTTTGGCATTCTTGTCTCAACCGTCGGGCCTGCCCGGGCTACCACCGTCGGCAACGCTGAGTTATTCCAGGCCCGCACGTGGGTCGCGGCCAAATTCGGCGGCGAGCAATCCCAGGAGGCCCCGCCCGCAAGCTTGCGCGTGCTGGCCAATCACGACCCCGTCCAGAAGAACGCCCGTAACAACCGCCCCATGCGCATCGTCGATCGAACGTATCGCCGGGGGCTCTACTGCCACGCGGTCAGCAAGCTCATCGTGCGTTTGCCCGGCCCGGCCAGGAGCTTTACCGCCGTGGTCGGCGTGGACAGCAACGAGCAAACCGCCGGCGGGCGCGGCAGCATCATCTTCTCCGTCAACGTGGCCGGGCGCGAGGCATTCCGCTCGCCCCTCATGCGGGAAGGCATGGCCGGCATCCCCGTCCAGGTGGAACTGAACGGGGCGACGGAGTTCACCCTCGAGGTAAGCGACGGCGGCGACAGCATCTCCTGCGATCAGGCCGACTGGGCCGACGCCAAAGTAACCTTGACGGACGGCACGGAAATCTGGCTGGGCGATCTGCCCATCGAAGGACAGGCTCGCGCCGCCTTCAGCACCACCCCGCCTTTCTCCTTCAACTATGGCGACCGGCCGTTCGCCGAGCTGGTCAAAACCTGGACCGTCAAGCGGGAACACAGCCGCCTCGACGACCGGCGTACGCGCCACCAGGTGAGCTACACCGACCCTCAGAGCGGGCTGGTTGTGCGATGTGTTGCCATCGAGTACCACGATTTCCCCACCGTTGAGTGGACGCTCTACTTCAAGAACACCGGCCAGACCGACTCGCCCATCCTGTCCGACATCTGCGCCCTCGACACCGTCATCGAACGTGAAGGCGAGGGCGACTTCGTGCTTCATCACCATGTGGGCAGCCCCTGCACGGCCCACGACTACCAGCCGCTCCAGACGCGGCTTTCGCCCAAAGCCGAGAAACGGATCACCACCGCCGGCGGACGGCCCACCAACAGCGACCTGCCCTACTTCAACGTTGAATGGCCGGGCGAAGGCGTCATCGCCGTCATCGGCTGGCCCGGCCAGTGGGCCGCCACGTTCACCCATGAGCCGTCCCGGACGCTTCGCATCCGCGGCGGCCAGGAGCTCACTCGTTTTCGCCTGCATCCCGGCGAAGAGGTGCGCAGCCCGCTGGTTGTCCTCCAGTTCTACAAGGGCGACCACGTCTACGCTCAAAACATCTGGCGTCGCTGGATGATCGCCCACAACCTGCCGCGCCCGGCCGGCCAGCTTCCGCCCCCTCATCTGGCCGCCTGCTCCTCGCATCAGTTCGGCGAAATGATCCACGCCAACGAGGAGAACCAGAAGCTCTTCGTCGATCGCTACGTCGAGGAAAACCTCGGCCTTAACTACTGGTGGATGGACGCCGGCTGGTATCCGAACCAGAGCGGCTGGCCCAACACCGGCACCTGGGAGGTGGACCGATCGCGCTTTCCGCGCGGTCTGCGGGCCATCAGCGATCACGCCCGCTCCAAGGGCGTTCGCACCATCGTCTGGTTTGAACCCGAACGGGTCACCCCGGGAACGTGGCTCTACGAACAGCGCCCCCAATGGCTGCTGGGCGCGGATGGCAACCAGAAGCTGCTCAACCTCGGTAACCCGGAGGCGCGGCAATGGCTGACCGATCACATCGACAAGTTGCTCAACGAACAGGGCATCGACCTGTACCGCCAGGATTTCAACATGGAGCCGCTGGAGTACTGGCGGAAGACCGATCCGCCCGACCGCCAGGGCATCACCGAGATCTATCACGTCACCGGCTATCTGGCCTACTGGGACGAGCTGCGCCGCCGGCATCCGGACATGCTCATCGACACCTGTGCCAGCGGCGGCCGGCGTAACGATCTGGAGACCCTCCGCCGGGCCGTCCCCCTGCTGCGCAGCGACTACATTCTCGAACCCGTCGGCAACCAGAACCACACCTACGGGATGGCCTTCTGGATTCCGGCCTTCGGCACCGGCCTGAACCATCCCGAACCTTACGGTTTCCGAAGCTGCATGTGCTACTTCGTCAACGCCTGCTACGACATGCGGCGCAAGGATCTCGATTACCAAGCCATCCGGCGGCTCATCGAACAGTGGCGGACCATCGCCCCCTGCTTCCTCGGCGACTACTATCCGCTGACATCCTTCAGCGGGGAAAACGACGTGTGGATGGCCTGGCAGTTCAATCGGCCGGAGGCCGGCCAGGGGCTCGTGCAGGCCTTCCGCCGGGCAGACTGCGTCTACGAATCCGCCCGCTTCAAGCTCCACGGTCTGGTGGATGAGGCCAGGTACGAAGTGCGGGACCTCGATCAGCCGGACTCAACCACCGTGCTGACCGGTCGGGAGTTGGCCGAAACCGGATTGCTGGTAACACTGAAGCGGCCGTCATCCGCCGCGCTGATCACGTACAAGCGCCTCTGATACGGATTCAAATGAATCCTGTGCGTTGGGTGGCCCACCTCTTCAGAGGTGGGTTCACGATTTGGACAACCGATGAGGGTGCCAACGGCATCAACCGCAAGTCCGGCTAAAGCCGGTTGAATCGGACAGAATAAGAAAAGGGCTTTGAACGCACCACAGACCGCCACCTTCAGGTGGGCACACGCCCCGCAGGGGCGGTCAGATAGTAGCCAGGGGTGGAGCGAAGCGGAACCCCTGGTAAAGCCCGCCTCTCTCCTCGATGGCCGCCCCGGCAGGGGCGGCGTGAGATCCCTCACCAGCCTCTCACCCCGCCCCTGCCGGGGCGGGGACTTGTGCGCCAGGCACTCGCAACCACCAGTCCCGCTTCGCTTCACTGGTGGCTACTCTCACCTGGCCCCTCTCGGGGCCACTGGCAATTGCCTGAGCCACAAACACATCTCCAGCCTCAGACTCAGTCCGGCTTTCAGCCGGGCTTGCTCACCATTGCCGAATTAGTTTCGCAGGAGTCATGAAGCGGCGTGGTGGAGGTGCCGGCACTGCCCCAACAGATCCGCAAACGTCATCAGAGATGGGAGCACGAAGACTCAAGCGATCAGCAGCGCGGTGACCAACAACCAGGCAGGAACCTGCCCAGGTTTACAACGGAAACCGTATAAGCGTCGGCCCCGGAAGGATGTGTGCCATCGCTCTTGAGCAGCGCCTCATGCCGGAGTCATCCCGACACGGCTCAAGAGCCATGGCACACACATCGTGCGGTTTGTTGTCTCACCATCGCGCGGTCATTTGGCATCGAGGGAGGATAGGCACCCTGCCCACCTTTACTGGGTCAGACCGGCGTTGCGCAGATTCTGCTCCGAACGCAACGCGGAACCAACCGGATCATACCCCGACTGCCCACCTACCGGCGGAGGAGGCGGCGGCGGAGCGGCCGACCCGGACGGGTCCACAGCAGGCGCCTGGCCCGGGTTGCCGTTGCTCTGGCCTTCGTACATCTCCTGCATCTCCCGATCGATCTCCTCCAGCGGTCTGGCGTTGAGGAAAATGTCGGCGAGTTCGCGATCCGCCTCGAATCGGCGACTGAGCATCTCGAAGGTCTGGGCCGCGGCCTCCCGCTGCCGGCTGAAATGCTGAACGAAGCCGAGCGTCAACAACGCGTCGCCATCCTCGGCGCGATTCCGGACGCGCTCTTCGGCGGCGGCCAGGTGCCGGTCGAAATCCTCCGGCCGGCCGTAACGCTCGCGGATGTCCACCGGCGAGTTCACCACGTCGGGAAACGCCCGGATCGCCCGCCGGACCGCCAGGGCCGACGCCTTGTAGTCGCCCGTCGCAAAGCGGGCCACGGCATAGGCCAGCCAGGCGTCAATGTTGTCGTTATCGCCCATCCCGGCCTGCAGGAAGGTCCGCGCGGCCTGGTCATAATCACCGGCCGAAAACGCCTTCATCCCCTCGACCATCTGCCGCTCGGCCTGGGTCAACTGGTCATCGGCCGAATCGCCCGGCAGCGCCTCAGGAGCCGCTGATTCAGGAGCTTCTTGAGCGGGGATGTCCGCCGGCGGAGGCTGGATCGGCTGCTCCTGCGTATAAACCCGATCATCGGCAGGAGGTGCCGTCGGCAGCCCGGCCGGAGCGGCCGCATAGGCCGGCTCCTGGCTGTAAGCGCCCGCCTCGTACGCCCCGTTGGCATACGCGCCATCCGCGTAACCGCCGCCCGCATAGCCATAACCGCCATCGGCATAGCCGGCTGGCGGGGCGTAGACCTCTGATTGATACACCGGCGGCGGGGTGACAACCGTCGTCGAGGTGTAGACCGGCACCGGGTACGGCTCATACACCGGAACCGGATACGGAACCGGGACCACCGGCGTGAAGAAGCCAAAGCCGCAGTGCGGCACGTGTGCGACCACCTGCCGGCCACGGTAGTAGACCGGACGGGCCAACCCGATTCGCAGCCCGGCGGCACGTGGCACGGCCACGCCTGGATACACAATCCGACGATCCATGCCGGGGGCATAGAACCGTTCCGCGGAGACCAGACCGCCCCTCCCGCTGACGACCCGCCCGCCGTTGCCCACTCCTACCCGGGCGTAGCCGACGCCTGTCGGGGCATGCGCGATCGTCGACCGGCCGGATGCTGATTGGCCCACGGCAATCGCGCCACCGCCAACCGATCGCTCCGGCCTACGGGTAGTGATAAAGACACCGCTCGGACGGCTCACTCCGCCCGGGCGAGCGGGGGACGAGATCATCGGCTGCCGAACCGACCCGTTGGTAGTCAGGCTGTCCGGCCGGGTGATCACCCGGCCCGTGCCCTCTGAACGCGGGCTCGAACTGATCGACGGGCTGAAAGTCCCCGGTGTACGCGTAGAAGTCCCCGGCGTACGCGTGGAAGACGAAATCGTGGGCGACTGGCTGATCCGCTCCGACGTCGACACGCTCGATCGCGGAACGCTGCTGTAAGGCGAAGTTCTGACCTCCGAGCTGGAGCGCGGCGTATAGCTCGGCCGCACACTCGAACCGACTTGCGTACGCGGCGCGATGCTGGTGCGAGGCGAAATACTGGTCCGCGGAGAGACGCTCGAAGGTGACGAAATACTCGACCGGGACGAGATGGTCGACCGCGGCGAAACGCTGGAGCGAGACGAAAGGCTCGACGAGCGGCTAACCTGCGGTGATGTCCGCACGCTGGACGACGACGTTCGCGGCGCGCTGGAAGCCGACCGGCTCGAAACCGACACCGGGGCGCGACTCGCGCTTCGTATCGTTGGCGCCGAAGTACGCCCCCGCGTGCTGCGCTGTGCATGAGCTGCCGTCACGATTGCCAGGCTCAGGACGATCGGGCCGGCGTATTTAATCCAGGACCTCGTGAGCATGATAAGCTCCTCGCCAGAGGGCAATGCGTGTGCGGGTGAATGCTCGCGGCATACCGAATGTTATGAGCCGTAGTCAGCCATTACAAGGCCAGGCGACTCCCCTACTACAGATAGACAATCCCAGGCACCCCGAGGTTAGAACGTATGTGACGTGTGTGAAAGGCGGCGCAATCGCTCCGGGAATTGGTCATTACCTCCGCGAACCTGCCGTGGACGGCTAAGTCCATCTGGATGGGCGGCACCATGTCCCATAACCATCACAAACCTCAAGGGTTATGCCTGTTTGCGGCGAAGCGTGTCCACGGAGTAGATCGCCAGCCCCGCCCAAATCAGGCCGAATGCCACGGCATCGGCCCGGGTGAAGGGTTCTGAATAGGCCAGCACGCCCAACAGGAACTGGCCGGTGGGCGCGAGGTATTGAAGGAACCCCAGAGTAGACAGCCGAAGCCGCCGGGCCGCGGTCGTAAACCACAGCAACGGCACGGAGGTCACCACGCCCGCCAGCAACAGCAGCACGTTCACGGTGGTCGGAGCATGGCCGAAACTGAGCCGCCCCCCCGCCGCCAGATACACCAGCCATCCGGCCGCAAGCGGCGCGAGCAGGGCCGTCTCGACGGTCAGACCGGCCATGGCCTCGACCCGCACGGTCTTACGCAGCAATCCATAGAACCCGAACGAACCGGCCAGGATCAGGGCAATGGAGGGCACCTGCCCATAGTTGACAGTCAGGAACAATACCCCCGCCACCGCCAGCGTCACGCTGGCCTTCTGCCACGGCCGGAGGCGTTCGCCCAGAAACACATATCCGAGCAGGATACTCACCAGCGGATTGATAAAGTAGCCGAGGCTGGCCTGGAGCACGTGTGCGTGGATGGTCGCCAGGATGTACGTGAACCAGTTGATGGCGATCAGGATGGTGCTGCCCAGGAGGGTCAACACCACCCGCCGGTCGCGCAACGCGGCCACCACATCCCCCCACCTCCCACGGAGAGCCATCAGCACGGCCAGGAAAACGGCCGACCAGACAATCCGGTGACAGAGGATCTCGCCGGCGTCCACCTGCTTGACGGCCTTGAAATAGATAGGGAACAGCCCCCATGAGAGGTAGGCGGCAACGCCACATAGAACACCGATCTTGGCCGTACGGTCGCGCATGAAGGGAGCATCTTAAAGGCGAATGCCCAATGTCCAAATCCCAATGCCCAATGATCAAGGCAAGCCGGGCGGCCATGACTGGTCCCGAGAGGGGCCAGGTGAGAGTAGCCACCAGTGGAGCGAAGCGGAACTGGTGGTTGCGAGGGCCTGGCGTACAAGTACCCGCCCCGGCCGGGGCGGGGTGAGAGGCTGTTGCCGGAGGCTTCAAGGGCCAATCACGGCTCTTGCCAACCCTTTTGAGGCTGATCCATAATGCTTCCCAATCGGGCGTTCGACCGGCCGTCTCAGCCGGCTTCCGGCATCGCCCCTCATCCGGCAAAGGAACCGTGAAGCCATGGAATGCCAAAAAGAACGAAACGCGAAGGACTGCACGTGCAGCTATCCGGGATGCAGCCGCAAGGGCATCTGCTGCGACTGTCTGCAGTATCATCTGGCCATGAAGCAACTGCCCGGCTGCTGCTTCCCTCCGGAAGCCGAGCGCACCTACGACCGCAGCTTCAAGGCCTTCGCCCGGGCGTGGAAGCTGTAATCACCTAAGCACGAAACGAAAGGGATACCACCGGCAGGACGCCCCAATCGCCTGCACGGTCGCCTCCTGCCTTTGTTCGTGCGCATAGGCAATGCGTCTGGGAGGCCTCCGACCTCTCACGTTCTCACTTCTCAGTTCTCACTTCTCTTCACGCTGTCCTTGATCCGCTTCACGTGCCCGCGGCCCAGGCCCTTGACCTCGCAGCCCAGTTCGAAGTACCGGCGGATCTTCGCGTCGTCGAGGATGCCGAAGCAATCCACCACCGCGCAGGGCTTGCCGGTCATGCGCACCACCTCGTCCGGCTGGAGCTTGAGATAGGGCTCGTGCCGGACCGCCAGGATGACTGCATCGGCGTCCTTGAGCACCGTTTCCAGGTCGCTCTCCACCCGGGCGTTCTTGAGCTCCTCCTGGTTGCGGAAGAAGCGGGCCCAACTCAGGCCGGGTGCCGGGTAGGTATCCTGGGCCTCCAATTCCCACCAGTGCTGCACGTAGGGGTCGTGAATCCCGATCTCGGCGCCCATCTCGGCAAGCTTGCGCACCACCAGTTCGCTGCCCGAGTAGCGCGTGTCGCCCACGTCCTCACGGTAGGCCGCGCCCAGCAGCACGCACCGGCTGGCGGCGACGTACTTGCCCATGTTGCGCAGCGCGTCGCGGACCAGTTCGGCCACGTGCAGGGCCCGCGTGTCGTTGATGTTGATGGCCCGCTCGGTGATGGTGAACAGCTCATCCTCGAAACCCATCAGGTGCTTGTAAGCCCACATGCCCAGCCCCCCGTCTTTCGGGAGGCAATACCCTCCAATGCCGGGACCGGGGAAGATGATATTGTTGTGTGTCGGACGCACCTTGATGGCATTGACCACCTTGATCAAGTCCACGCCGTTGCGCTCGGCGAACAGGCTCCACTCATGCAGGAAGGCCAGCATGGTCGCGCGGAAGCTGTTCTCGACGATCTTGGTGGTCTCGCTCTCCAGCGGGCGGTCCATGACCGTCAGCGGGAACTTCTCGACGTTGAGCACCTCGGAGAGGAACTTGACCACCCGTTCACGGCTCTTTTCGTTCACGCCGCTGCAGACGCGCCAGAAGTCGCGGATGCTGGAGACGTAGTTCCGGCCGGGCATGACCCGCTCGAAGCTGTGAGCCAGCAGCGGTTCGGAGTCGATCCCCCGCTTCTCGAAGGCTTTCTTGAGGATGGGGTAAGCCACGTACTCGGTCGTGCCGGGGGCGACGGTGGTCTCGATCAGCACCAGGCATTCCGGCGGGATCATCTCGCCGATGGTGGCCAGGCTCTTCTCCAGGGCGGCCATGTCCGCCGAGCCGGTCCGCAGGTTGCCCAGGTCCTGCTTGAGATAATCGCACTGCACGTCCACGACCACCACGTCGGCCAGCTTGAGCGCCTCGGGGGTATAGGTGGCGATGAGCGTACGGTTCTCGTTGACACACCGCGCGATGATCTGATCGACTTCCGGATCCTCGGCCTTCACCGGCGACTGGCCGCGGTTAAGCAGCTCGATCTTCCAGTAGCTGCGCGAGCTGGGCCGCTGGTAGCCGATGACAAACTTGTTGTATTGGCCGGTCTTCTTGTCCTTGCTGTCGGCCACCACGGCGGCCATCACCGCGCCGACAAACCCGACTCCGACCACCACGACGATCTCGCGGCCTTCGGCGCGCTGGCGATCGGTCATCTTCTTGAGCCGTTCAAACTCCACCGGGTATTGCTCGGGAGTAGGGAGAGGGAACCGGTCACCCTCGGGGCTGATGCTGAATTGAGTGGACATGGATTCTCCTTGCAAGAAAGTGTGGACCCCGGCAGATTAGACGGAGTCCGCCCCGAACGCAATACCCGCCCCCCCGCCCGACCGTCCCCGCCGCGGCCCGGACTGTTCAGCTCCCGCTCAGCGCGGTAGGCTTCTATGAACAACACTTAACGGGCCCGTACGCGAGGAGATCCACAGATGTCCAATCGCAACGCGGCCATCACCCGACGTCACGGTCTGTTGCATCATCGATCCGGTCTTCCGGGCCCTGGTCCTGGAGGCGCCCAGCACGATCATGGCCGGGCCCCCTCCGCTTATGGCGGGCCGCTGACGGAGATCGCCCTCCTGGGCATCACCGCCCTGCGCTACCCCGGCCAGGAGCTCAAATGAGACTCCTTGAAAATGCGCTTCGCCAACCATGACGAGGCCAACAAGTGGTTGAGACCAACGTTCCGCGAAGGATAGTCGTTGCAGGTATCTTGTACCACCCTCAGCGTTCAGGCTAATCTACTGAGCACGTACGGAGCGGTATCATGCGATTACAGGGCGAAAAAGCGATGCAGCGGTGCGTTGTGATTGTGGTCCTGGCATCCCTTGCGGGTATCGCACCCTCGCTATACGCCCAGGACAGCCAACCGGCCACCCAACCGGCCACTCGCCTGGTCGTCCAAGGCATCGACTGGCCGGCGTTTCTGATTTTTGATCGGGCCGTTCAGGCTGAACTCAAGTTGAACGCCACGCAAAGGGAGGCGGTCCGCGGCGTCCTGGATGAGCTGGAGGGGGATATCTGGGAGCTGCGCAACTACGCACCGGCCGAACAGGCCACCAGATCACAGGCCCTTTCGGAGAGGTTGCAACAACGGCTCCAAACCGTTCTGAGCCGGCCGCAGCAGCAGCGCCTCGCCGAGATCACCTTCCAGGCGCGCGGGGCCGCAGCCGCCCTCGATCCCGAGACAACCTCGCGGCTGGCCCTGACGGAGCGTCAACTGGAGCAAATCCAGGTCGCGGTCATCAGGACACGCCTGGCCACGCAGGAGCTGGAAGCACTCGTGGCCGACGGCCGGCAGCCGGCCGCCCGGGAACTGCTGGCCCGGCGCATCCGGACCGACGAACGAAACGAGCTCCGCAGAATCCTCACCGCCGATCAGGAACGAGAATGGGCCGCCCTGGCCGGCAAGCCCTTTGACTTGTCCCGGGTCAAGCCCTTCATGTTCCGCGCTCCGGAGCTGCGGGGCGAACAGACCTGGATCAACAGCCAGCCGCTCACGCTGGCCGGCCTCCGCGGGCGGGTGGTGGTGGTCCATTTCTGGACTTTCGGATGCGGCAACTGCATTCGCAACTATCCCGCGTACCGCAACTGGCAAAAGAAATACGCACCCAGAGGCATCACCATCATCGGGATCCACACCCCCGAGACGCCAGGCGAGCGCTCGGTCGAGAAGGTCCGCGCCAAAGCGCGCGAAAACGAACTGGAATTTCCTATCCTGGTGGATAACCAGCGAAAGAACTGGGAGGCCTGGTCAAACAATGTCTGGCCGGCGGTGTATCTCGTGGACCGGCAGGGCCATATCCGCTACTGGTGGTACGGCGAGCTGAACTGGCAGGGCACCACCGGCGAGGAGCAAATGACGACCAGAATCGAAGAGCTGCTGGCAGAGCAACCGTAGACGAGACGACGCAAGCCTGATGTCGCCTCAATCCTCCCAATAGCGCTTCCAGCCGTAGTAGCCGTGCAAGTGCTCTTCGTAGCTGCGGTGAATCGGTGACTGCGGATCGTAGAGCGGCGCGTTCCGGATTTTCTCGCGCGGGAGATCCACCGTCACGCTGCGTTCCTCCCACTCCACATTCCGCACGCTCTGCGGCGGGACCAGCACCATCCTGCCCGGCCAGAAGTTGCGGGTATCAACCACCAGGTAGCGGACCATCCAGGCCCAGTCGTCGATGATGAAGTCTTCTACGTGGCCGATATGGCCGTCGCTGGCCTGGATGCGATAGCTGATCACCTCGCGCGCACTGCGCAGATGCGGGTCGGCCTCCCGCTCGGCCACCGCCGGACCGACCTCCGCCCCGCTTGCGGATGAGGCCGCCGAACCGCCCAGGGCCTGCCCCCCGGGGCCCCAGCCGGACGCCTCGGGCATCCAGTACAAAGGCCAGCCGTAATACATGGCCAATTCACTCTCCCGCTGGCGGGAAACAGGCAAGGCCGTATCCACTTCGGGGGAATCGTGGACTTGCTGCATGGAGAGCCCGACCGGCAACACGCGGGCCCGGACATCCATCTCATTGGCTGCCGCGGGAGAGATCAGCACCTGCTTTCCGGGGAGCCACCGCCCGGTGTCCACCACGAGGTAGCGGGCCGCCCAGGCAAGATCATCAAAGTAAAGGTCCACCACTTTGCCGATTTCTCCATCGGTCGCACCAATCGTGCATCCGCGGAGCTCCGAAAAACGGTGTAGCATCGGTGTACCTCGCTTTCGGGACAAGACAGGCGGCCGATCCGGCCATGAGTCCTATTTGATCCTATGAAAAAAAACGGACATGGGCAAGCTCCCATGCCCGCGCAAATCGGTATTTCAGCCGGATCTGGCGTCCGGAAGGCTCGCGTGTGGACTGAACAGCCCCCCTGCTCACCTGGTGTTGATGGCCTGCATGTGAACGCGCTTTCCAGTTTCACAGCTCCGTGAACCGCCGTGCAAGAATGGCCGGTGCCCCAGCCTTTGGCGGGACTCCCGCCCGGCCGCTGGCGAAGCTGCGGAACGGTCCAACGGGAAAGAGCGCTAACGCGGCTGTGAGACTTCCTTGACCATCTCGGCCGCCCCTTCCCGGGAAGCGTGCCGGGCGACGTCCGCCTGAGCCACAATCCCCCGCAGGCAGTTGTTCTCATCCACAACCGGTACCCGGCGGATCTGGTGCTCCTCCATCACCCTGCAGCACTCATTGAGATCGCTTTCCGGCGTGACGCAGGCGATGTCGTCCCGGGACATGCAATCCTGAGCGCTCAGAGACATGGGATCGCGTCCCTGAGCAATGGTACGACAGACGATGTCGCGATCGGTGACGATGCCGACCAGCCGGCGGCTTTGCTCATCAGCAATCACCGGAATGGCCCCGCAGTTACAGTCTACCATCATCTTTGCCACCTGCTGGAGGCCTGTATCGGGCGTGCAACACGCCACCTCAGAAGTCATGATGTCCTTGACCCGCATGTCTCATCTCCTGGCAGAAAATACGAGCAATGTGCAGATATCCCGGTCCCCATTCTCATTGGTAGGCCCCTACCCGGCCCGCCCTCAAGCTGATCGTCTGGCGGTTCCGGGCGCCGGGTCCGTCGCAGCCCTTCCACGGCCCCCGGAGCGATTCGGGAACCAGGACCGGACCGCCTGCCGGGGCTTGGCTGCAATTCAGAAATCCCTCCCAATGCTTCTACACGCGTTGCTTCTACGCCCCGCGTATTCCTATAGTCCCTGAGAAGGTCTCCGCATGTTCTGCGCGGCAACCGCAGTTGAGGTGACCGGCCATGATGTTTCTTTTCACTGACCGCTTTGATGCGGGTCGTTACCTGGCCACTCGATTGGGGCATTATGCCCACTCGCCGAATGTGCTGGTGCTGGGCCTGCCTCGCGGGGGCGTTCCGGTAGCCTACGAGGTGGCCCGCGCGCTGGATGCTCCGCTGGATGTCTTTCTCGTTCGCAAGCTGGGCGTTCCCGGCCAGGAAGAGCTGGCCATGGGGGCCATCGCAACCGGACCGGTGCGCGTGCTGAACCACGAGGTGATCCGGATGCTGCGGATCACGGATGACGAACTCAACCGCGCGACCGAACGGGAGATGGCGGAGCTGCATCGCCGCGAACGCGAGTACCGGGGCGACCGTCCCCCGCCGCAGGTGCAGGGGCGAACCGTGATTCTCATCGACGACGGGCTGGCCACGGGGGCCAGCATGCGGGCGGCTATCACCGCGCTTCGCCAACAGGATCCGGCCCGCCTCGTGGTGGCCGTACCCACCGCGGCGGCGGATACGTGCGCCGAACTGGAAGCGCATGTGGATGAGATCATCTGCGCCACCACGCCGGAGCCGTTCCTGGGCGTCGGGCGCTGGTACGAGAATTTCTCCCAAATGACCGACGCGCAGGTACGCGAACTGCTTCAACGGGCGTGGCGCGAACAGGAGGCGAAGGTGCATTCGTAGCAGGACGGGCGGGCAGGCGATCGGGCATCTCCCGAAGTCCGCCCGGCCGAAGGAGAACTGGTATGCCGGTTGATGAAATTGACCGCCAGAAGTGGGACGGATTCTGCGAGGCCTTCAGCCGTCAGCACCATGGCTGGCTTGTGGACGTCGAAGCGTCCGATCCGGTCTGGCCCGGGTCGCCTCATGCCCAGAGTCTGAATGCCGAGATATCCGAATACGACTTTCAAACGCTGGACGAGCGAATTGCAGTTGAAACGATCCACCGAAAAGTGCTGATGCAGAGCGTGGTGCTGCAAAGCGTCTCGCTGGCCTATTGCCCCTCGGGCGAGGAACAGATCGTGATCACAGCCGAGACGCGCGAGAGAAAGAGTTGGACCCATGCGGTCCAGAAACCCGCCCGCGTACGGCTGGAGCATACGGAAAACGGCGCCGACGAGGCCCTGTACGTGGACACCGGGCGTTACACCATCGTGGTCCGCTTTCCTATCACCGCCCCGATGGAGGCGCTGGACGGGTTTGTTTCAGAGTAGCGCGGGCCTCGTGGCCGTCCGGCCCCCCGTGCAGGCGCCGTCCACGACCCGCCCGCCGGAGTACACGCCATGACCCGATCCATCTTTGTTCGCGATGAGACCAATGTCGTCAGAGTTCCGGCCGGCCCGGTGGAACTGGCGGGCAACCTCCAGATACCGTCCCAAGCCACCGGCATGGTGCTGTTCGCCCATGGCAGCGGCAGCGGTCGGCACAGCCCGCGCAACCAGTTTGTGGCCGCAGCCCTCAACCAGGCCGGCCTGGCGACCCTTCTGCTCGATCTGCTGACTGCCGAAGAGGAAGAAGTGGATCGCTATACCGCCGAACTTCGTTTTGACGTCGACCTGCTGGCGCGTCGCCTCATCGCGGCGGCGGATTGGGTGCTGGCCGAGCCGGCCACCCGCTCCTTGCGCCTGGGCTTTTTCGGCGCCAGTACCGGGGCGGCGGCGGCGCTGATTGCGGCATCTGAACGACCCGACCAGACCGGCGCAGTGGTCTCGCGCGGCGGCCGGCCGGACCTGGCCGGCCCAGCCCTGGCCAGGGTCCGGGCCCCGACGCTGCTCATTGTCGGGAGCTTGGACGTGCCGGTCATCGAGCTCAACCAACGCGCGGCCGCCCGACTCTACGTCGAAAAACGCATCGAAATCGTGCCCGGAGCCAGCCATCTGTTCGAAGAGCCCGGCGCCCTCGAGGAGGTTGCCCGCCTGGCGAGCGAATGGTTCACGCGTTACCTGGCGGGTTAGCCCAGAACGGCCGGTATACTGCGGGCTCACGCATCGTTCTTTCATCTTCTGCAAGCCTTGCACCCGTCTCACGAGCAATCCGGCAACGAGACCAACAATTCATAACCATCAGAAGGGCAAACAGTTACCCGTCCATCTGGGTCAGAAGATTGAGGCCCCCGACTTACGGCCGGATTCCCAGCCCTCATCCGTTGAAATAGGACCGTTTTGATACTATATTACTCGGAGAGATTACTCGGAGAGGAAGCGGCAGGCAGCGAGGGCGGACGACTTCGATACCCGACCTATCTTGCTTGCGGAAAAGCACTTACAAACAAGAGGGTCTCATGCCCACAGCAACACAGACAATTGAGCAGTTGGCCAATCGCCAGTATCGGTACGGTTTCGTGACCGATATCGAGGCGGAAAGCGTCCCGGCGGGGTTGAACGAGGACATCATCCGGCTGATCTCGGCCAAGAAGAGGGAGCCGGAGTGGTTGCTGGAATGGCGGCTGAAGTCCTATCGCCACTGGCTGACCATGGAAGAGCCCAAGTGGGCCAATGTCCACTATCCCCCCATCGACTTCCAGTCGATCGTCTATTACTCCGCGCCCAAGCAGAAGAAGGATCGGCCCAAGAGTATTGACGAGGTCGATCCCAAGCTGCTGGAGACGTACAAGAAGCTGGGGATTCCCCTGCACGAGCAGGCGGCGCTGGCCGGCGTGGCCGTTGATGCCGTATTCGACAGCGTCTCGGTGGCCACCACCTTCAAGGAGAAGCTGGCCAGCCTGGGCATCATCTTCTGTTCATTCTCGGAAGCGGTTCGCGAGCACCCCGAACTGGTCCGCAAGTACCTGGGTTCGGTGGTTCCGTACTCTGATAACTTCTACGCCACACTGAACTCGGCGGTCTTCTCGGACGGGTCTTTCGTCTACGTGCCCAAGGGCGTGCGCTGCCCGATGGAGCTGTCCACCTATTTCCGCATCAACGCGGCATCGACCGGCCAGTTCGAGCGGACGCTGATCGTGGCCGACGAGGGCGCTTACGTTAGCTACCTGGAAGGCTGTACCGCCCCCATGCGCGACGAGAACCAGCTTCACGCGGCGGTGGTCGAGCTGGTGGCCCTGGACAACGCCACCATCAAGTACTCGACCATCCAGAACTGGTATCCCGGCGACGAGGAAGGCCGCGGCGGGATCTACAACTTCGTGACCAAGCGGGGCAAGTGCCAGGGCAAGAACTCGCATATTTCCTGGACGCAGGTGGAGACCGGATCGGCCATCACCTGGAAGTATCCGAGCTGCATCCTCATCGGCGACAACTCGGTGGGCGAGTTCTACTCCGTGGCCCTCACCAATCATCGCCAGCAGGCCGACACCGGCACGAAGATGATCCACATCGGCAAGAACACCCGGAGCACCATCGTGTCCAAGGGTATCTCGGCCGGCTTCGGCCAGAACACCTATCGCGGCATGGTGAAGATCAACGCGGGCGCCGAGAAGGCCCGCAACTTCACCCAGTGCGATTCGCTGCTGCTGGGCGACAAGTGCGGAGCGCACACCTTCCCGTACATCGAGGTCAAGAACAGCACCGCCCGCATGGAGCACGAGGCCTCCACCTCGAAGATCGGCGAAGACCAGATCTTCTACTGCAACCAGCGCGGCATCTCCACCGAGGACGCGGTGAACATGATTGTCAACGGCTTCTGCCGGCAGGTATTCAAGGAACTGCCGATGGAGTTTGCCGTCGAGGCCCAGAAGCTCCTGGCGGTGAGTCTGGAAGGAAGTGTGGGTTGATTAGTCAGTTGTCACTGGTCAGTTGTCCGTTGTTGGGTCAGCAGTCCGTTGGTCAGTTGCCGGTTGTTTTTGCCTGCTCAATTAAACCATGGGATGACTTCCTCACAACTGACTACTGACAACTGACCACTGACAAATTCGGAAAGGCTGAAATGCTCGAAATCAGAAATCTGCATGCAAACGTCGATGGCCACGAGATCCTCCGCGGCGTCAACCTGACGGTCAAGGCCGGCGAGGTCCATTCCATCATGGGGCCCAACGGCTCCGGCAAGAGCACGCTGGCCCAGGTCCTGGCCGGCAATGAGACCTACGAGGTGACCGAAGGCGAGGTCCTGTTGAACGGGCGGAACCTGCTGGAGCTGGCCCCGGAAGCGCGGGCCGCGGAAGGCGTGTTTCTGGCCTTTCAGTATCCCGTGGAGATTCCCGGCATCACCGGCAGCTACTTCCTGCGCCAGGCGCTCAACTCCGTCCGCCGTTACCGTGGCGAGGAGGAACTGGACGCCGTGGACTTCCTCAAGATGATCCGGGAACGGCTCAAGCTCGTGCAGATGGACGATCGGCTGCTCAACCGGTCGGTGAACGAAGGCTTTTCCGGCGGAGAGAAGAAACGCAACGAGATCCTGCAGATGGCCGTGCTCGAACCTCGGCTGGCCATCCTGGACGAGACGGATTCGGGGCTGGACATCGACGCATTGCGCATCGTGGCCGACGGTGTGAATCGCCTGCGGTCGCCGGAGCGGGCTATGATCGTCGTGACCCATTACCAGCGGCTGCTCAATTACATCGTGCCGGATTTCGTACACGTGCTGGTAAACGGCCGGATTGTCCGCTCCGGCGGCAAAGAGCTGGCCCTGGAGCTGGAGGAGAAGGGGTATACGTGGGTGGAAAAGGAATCCGCGCGGGCCGAGTTGGCCGGTGCACGATAACTGAATCCGGGACATCCAAATGGCCGTGATTACGGAAAAAAACAGCAATCATTACGTAGCCGAGTTCGAGCGGCTTGAGAAGACCTCCGCGGGCCCGACGTGGTTCAATCCCGTGCGCAAGGCGGCCCTCGCCCACTTCGCCGAGCAGGGCTTCCCCACGACCCGGCACGAAGAGTGGCGCTACACCAACGTGGCCCCCCTCGCCCGGACGACGTTCCGATCAGCCGCGCCGACCGCCGTGCCCGTGGACCTCGACGCCATTCGCCCCTTCCTCTTCGGCGATGCCGACAGCACCCGGCTGGTGTTCGTGAACGGCCATTATGTCCCCGAGCTGTCCATCGCCACGGGTGTACCCGCGAAGGTCACGCTCGCGAACCTGGCCGAGCTCCTCGAGACCGAGCCGGACACGCTGCGTCCGCACCTGGCCCGTTACGCGGGGTTCGAAACTCAGCCCTTCATCGCGTTGAATACCGCCTTTTTCCAGGACGGAGCCTTCATTCATGTGCCGCGGGGGTTCGTCTGCGAGACGCCCATCCACGTGGTCTATCTCTCTACCGGCGGGCCGGAGCCGGTGGTCTCGCATCCGCGAACGCTGATCGTGGCCGAGGAGGCCAGCCAGGTTACCGTCGTCGAGACCTACGCCGGCCTGAACGGTGGCGGCTACTGGACCAACGCGGTCACGGAGATCGTGGCCGGCGACGCCGGCGTGGTCGACCACTACCGCCTCAACCGCGAACACGATGACGCCTACCACATCGGCGCCGTGCGCACCCAGCAAGGCGGGCATGGTACGGTCACCTCGCACGGCCTGACGCTGGGCGGCGGCCTGACGCGCAACGAGATTCATTCCGTGATGAACGGCGAGGGCGGCGACCTGGACCTCAACGGCCTGTACATCGGCCGGGGCAGCCGGCACATCGACAACCACCTGCGTGTCGAGCACGCCGCCCCCCACTGCGACAGCCGCGAATACTACAAGGGCATCCTGGAGGATTCTTCGCACGGCGTATTCACCGGCCGGATTGTCGTCCACAAGGACGCCCAGAAAACCGACGCCAAGCAGACCAACATGAACCTGCTGCTCTCCGGCAACGCCCAGGTGGACACCAAGCCGCAGCTCGAGATCTTCGCCGACGACGTCAAGTGCACGCACGGGGCCACGATCGGCCAGATCGAGGAGAGCGAAATGTTTTACCTGCGCTCGCGCGGCATTCCCGAGAAAGAGGCCCGCGATCTGCTGGTCTACGCTTTCGCCAGCGAGAGCATCGCCCGGGTGAAGATCGCTCCGCTGCGCGAGGCGCTCCAGCGCCTGCTCTTCACCGGCGCGAACGAAGACCGCCTGCTCATCGAGGAGGCATCCAACCCATGACCATCACCACGACCGGACAGGATACCGCCACCGCCAACGTGCCGCTCACCGCCCGCGGCCGTAAATCCAACCTGCACGCGCTGGATGTGGAGAAGATCCGCCAGGACTTCCCCATCCTGCAGCAGCGGATCAACGGCCGGCCTCTGGCCTATCTGGACAACGCGGCCACCACGCAGAAACCCCGGGCGGTCATCGACGCGCTTCAACACTACTACGCGCGCGACAACGCGAACATCCATCGCGGCGTACACGAGTTGAGCGTCCGGGCCACCGAAGGCTATGAACGGGCCCGCACGATCGTGCAGCGCTTCCTGAACGCCGCCGACCCACGCGAAATCATCTTCACGCGCGGTACGACCGAGGCCATCAACCTGGTCGCCGCCAGCTACGGCCGGAAGCACATCGGCCCCGGCGACGAAATCATCGTGTCGGCCATGGAGCACCATTCCAACATCGTGCCCTGGCAACTCCTGTGCGAGCAAACCGGCGCCCGGCTGCGTGTCATTCCCATCAACGATGACGGCGAAATTCTGCTCGACGCCTACGACGCCCTGCTCACCCCGCGCACCCGGCTGGTCGCGGTGGTCCATCTGTCCAACGTGCTGGGGACGATCAACCCGGTCCACGAGATCATCCAGCGAGCCCACCGGCACGGCGTGCCCGTTCTGGTGGACGGCGCCCAGTCGGCGGCCCACCTGCCCGTGGACGTGCAGGCATTGGACTGTGACTTCTACGCCTTCTCCGGGCACAAGGTCTTCGGACCCACCGGCATCGGCGTGCTCTATGGCAAGGCCGCCCTGCTTCGCGAGATGCCTCCCTACCAGGGCGGCGGTGACATGATCAGTCGCGTCAGCTTCGAGGGGACCACCTACAAGGACATACCCTACAAGTTCGAGGCCGGCACGCCCAACATTGCCGGCGTGATCGGGTTGGGAGTGGCCCTGGAATACGTTAACCGCATCGGCCTGGAACGAATCGCCGCGTACGAGCACGAACTGCTCGACTATGCCACCCGCTCGCTACTGGCGATCCCACAGGTCCGGCTGATCGGTACCGCGAAGGCGAAGGCATCCGTTCTCTCCTTCGTGCTGGCCGGCGCTCATCCACATGACATCGGCACGATCCTCAATCAGATGGGCGTGGCCATCCGCACCGGCCATCACTGTGCCCAGCCGGTCATGGACCGCTTCGGAGTTCCGGCCACCGCCCGGGCCTCACTGGCCTTCTACAATACCACGGCGGACATTGACGCCCTGGTCGCCGGCATCCACAAGGTGCTTGAGGTATTCGGATAAGACGCACTGGGCATAGCGAGTGTCGGTAGTTCGAAAGAAGTGATATGACGTCTGAGCTTCAGGATCTATACCAGGAACTCATCCTTGACCACTACAAGCGGCCGCACAATCAGCGGCATCTTGACGATGCCGACCATCAGGCCGAAGGCTATAACCCGCTCTGTGGCGACCGGGTGAGCGTTTATCTGAAGCTCGACGGCAACCGGATCAAAGAGGTCGCCTTCCAGGGGGCCGGTTGCGCCATATCGACCGCATCGGCCTCCATGATGACCGACGCGCTCAAGGGCAAGACGGTCGAGGAAGTACGCGAGTTGTTCGATAAGTTCCACGCCCTGGTCACCGGCCGGCTGGAGAACCCCGAGGCGGGGCCGGACCTGGGCAAGCTGGAGGTTTTTGCTGGCGTCTCCCAGTATCCGGTACGGGTCAAGTGCGCGACCCTGGCCTGGCACACACTGGAGGCCGCCCTGGAGCAACGCGGCGGCGTCGTCTCCACGGAGTAAGCCATCGTCTCCACGGAGCAACAGCCGGGCCGCGCTGGTCAACGATGCACGGCCCGCCGAGAAGCGGACGCCGGCAGATGGAAATTGGATCGAACCATGGCCACTGAATCCTCACAGCCCCTTTCCCCTATCGATGCGATCAAGGTCCGAGATGTCGAGGCCCGCGTCATCGAGGTCCTCCGCACCGTCTACGATCCGGAGATCCCGGTGAACATCTACGACCTCGGCCTGATTTACGGGGTCGACGTCGGCGTGGACGGCAAGGTGGACATTCGCATGACCCTGACCTCGCCCATGTGCCCGGTAGCCGGTTCGCTGCCCGTCGAAGTCAAGGATCGAGTCGAGAGCGTGGACGGCGTGACGGCGGCCGATGTGCAGATCGTGTGGGACCCGCCCTGGAGCATGGACCAGCTTTCCGAAGCCGCCCGCCTGCAACTGGGACTGCTGTAGAGGTAAAAAGTGCGGGGTAACCTCCCAAGCATGTGCCCACCCGGGGAGTATTCCCTATCCGCAACCCTTCCGATCATAGCCTCAGCCTCTGATCGGCCCGGTAACAATGCAATACTTGCATCGATTCAGCCTGATGCGGGCCTCTGACGTGTAACTGATGCAGCCTCCGCGCGGGACAAGCTATATTGGCGGCCACCGAAATTGGCGGCCACCGAATCGTTCAACGGGACGCACAATGCTGCGCGGAGATCAGTGAATGACCTTCAGTCGGCGGACAGCCATCAAAATGGCCGGGCTGACGCTCAGCTTCATGCTTTTGAGCGCCGCTTCGCTCCGGGGGCTCTCCGGCGCGCGGGAAAGCCTGCAGGCCGCCCATGACGAACATCAGCAGCTTCGATTGCTCAGGGAAATCAGCCTGTACACGGAGACGGCCGGCAGCCTGATCCAGCCGCGCGGCGGCAGCGCGCAATCCGCTTGCGGCGCCATCGATCGCGCCATCGAGGGTCTTGACCGACTCACCGCTTGCCGGCGGGCCGCGACGAAATGCTCCCCGGCCTGGCGGGGAGAACTGGAAGCGGTGGCCCAGTCGCGAGCTCAACTGGTCGGCATTCGCCAGGCCATCAGCCCCGGTTCGGCCGCCCGCCTGGAACCGGCCGGTTCGGACCTGCTCATCCCCATCGACCAGGCGCTCGGCAGCGTGGCCAGGCTGGCCGACCAGATGGACCGTTCGATTGAGCAGGCCCACATGGAATCGGCCTCCCGGCTGCGCAACTCATTGATCCTGGTCAGCGTGTGTGCCGGCGGCGGATTGCTGATTATCCTTCTGCTGATGGTCTCGCAGTACCGCGGGGTGCTGGTCCCGCTTGGCCAGCTCCGGACAGGCCTGCAGCGCATGATCAACGGACACTTCAAGGAGCCCATCCGCCTGGATGCCGCTCCAGAGTTCACCGCCCTGGCTACCGACCTGAACCAGATCGCCGTCCAGTTGGACACCCTGCGCTCCGATCTTGAACACAAAATCGCGATGCGAAGCCGCGAGCTGGCCCGTTCCGAACGGCTGGCCAGCGTGGGCTTCCTTGCCGCCGGCGTGGCCCACGAGATCAACAACCCCTTGAACATCATCACCGGCTACGCGGAGCTGTTTCTACGCCAAGCCGACAGTCTGCCCGCGTCCCGTGCCGTCCATGACGTGAAGGAAGCCTTCCAGATCATCCGCGAGGAAGGCTTCCGCTGTAAGTCGATCACCGACAAACTTGTCGCCCTTGCCAAGGCCCGGGGCGGAAATCGCGAGGCCGTTTCCGTGGCCCGCCTCGCCCGGAGCGTGGTGGCGCTGGTCCAGAGCCTCGATCAGACCCAAGATTCGTCCATCCGTCTGGAACTTCCCCCGAGCGACCTGCTCACCGTGTGGGGCAATGAGAATGAGCTGAGGCAGGTGGTGTTGAGCCTGCTGGCCAACGCGATGCAGGCTCTACCTCCTGAAACCGGCCAGATCATTGTTCGCGGGACCCGGCTGACGGACGGCATCGAACTGAGCATCATGGACAATGGCTGCGGCATGACGCCGGAGGTCCTCGAGCACGTCTTTGAACCGTTCTACTGTAAACGCTGGCGAAATGGCGAGCGTGGCATGGGCCTGGGGCTTTCGATCACCCATGCCATTGTTGAGGCGCACGGGGGGAAGATCACGGCCGAGAGCGCCGGCCCCGGCCAAGGCAGCAAATTCACCATGCGTTTTCCCGACTTCAACGAAACCCAGACCACCGGCGAAAAGGCAGCCTGACCCAGCACCCCAACTTCCCGACAAGTCCTTTAACTACCGATACTTACGCCAATTTAGGGCAACCCCCTTGCCATGAACGCCACCGGCTGGTAATCTGGGACACCGGGCTGGATTAAAGAATGAGGGAGAAAGTATAGGGGCGGCTGTGACTGAAAAGCCATTCAAGAAATGCAGCGTGCTGGTGGTCGAAGATGAAACCCGCCTGCGCGAGATGTTGCTCAAGGCCATTCCGGACATGGGCTTTCCTGTGAAGGGGACGCGCACGGCCGAGGATGCCCTGCGCATCATGGAACAGGAGCCCCACGAAATCATTGTTCTGGACCTGAACCTGCCCTGCATGGACGGGCTGGAGTTCTGCGAAGTCGTCCATCAACGCTGGCCGCAGACCCGGGTCATCATTCTGACCGGCTTCGGCGATCTTCCCGCCGCGCAAAAGGCGATCCGACTGCAGGTTGTCGATTTTCTGACCAAGCCGGCCTCACTTGGCGACATCGAGGCCGCTCTGGAGCGTGCCCGCCGGAACCGCCAGGAACAAGCCGCCGCCGAACTCGACTCCAGCATGGTCATGGAGCCGGAACCCGAAGACGAAGAAACCGAAACCGAGGGTCGGGCGACCCTCGAAGACGTCGAGCGCGAGCACATCCTGGCGGCCCTGGATCGCAACCGAGGCAACCGTGCCGCCACGGCCGCCGAGCTGGGCATCAGCGTCCGGACGCTCTATTACCGATTGGCCGAATTCCAACGCCAGGGGTATTTGCCCTAAGCAACCAAGCCCGATGGTGAGAGGGTAAAGAGCGCGATCCGTGTGCCACGGCGCTTCGATTTGTGTGCCACGGCTCTTGAGCCGTGCTGGCACAACTCCAACATTTCCCACTGCTCAAGAGCACCATTGGCATCGCGCCCGACGGCGCGTCGCAGGATCGTCCACGGTCACGCAACGACTTAAACCTGCTCTGGAAAGATTTGGAACCCACCCTGGAAAGACGTGCACTACGGTCCGGCAGTCTTCCTCAGACGCCGGGGCCGGCTCTCGCTGAACGGATCAGTTCGACAAACCAGCCCGAATTCCTTGCATTGCCCCTTCGCATACGGGAAAATGCGTAGAGTCGGCCTTTACGGTGAGGGGCATGTCTTGGACACCACCCAAACTAACCTGCTCTGGGCGGTTCGCGACTCGCAGGACGGCGAGGCGTGGCTCAATTTTTACCGCATCTACTCCGCCATGGTGACCCGGTTCGCCCGTCGGTTGGGGCTCTCCGACGCCGACGCGGAGGATGTCACCCAGGAAGTGCTTCTCCTGGCCCAAAGGTCGCTCCAGACCGGGACCTATGATCCGGCCAAGGGAGGGTTCCGCCAGTGGCTCTACGGCATCGCCCGACGACGGTCCCTGGCGGCCTTGCGGGCCCGTTGCCGGCGGACCCGTGCCCAGTGGGTTCCCGGCCCCGATGGTTCGGACCTGGTTGAACGTCTCGAAGACGTGCGGGGCGAGGAGGCCCACCGGCAGGTCTGGGAGCAGGAGTGGCGTTATGCCCTTCTGGACGAGGCTCTTCGGCACGTGGAGCGTGATGTGGGCGAAAAGGCATTCCAGGCCTTTAATCTACTGGCCCTGAAGAATTGGCCGGTGGAGCAGATCGCCGCTCATCTGGGCATCGCGCCGGCCAGCGTTTACGTGTACAAGCACCGGGTTCTCACGGCGGTCAAGCAACGCATCGCCCGCTTTGAGAAGGATGAGTGATGAGTTAACGGATGAGAAAAGTGGTACTCATCACTTGTTTTCAGGACTGAGTATGGCCGAGAGCTCCGACGAAACCCGACTGCTCAATGATATTCGCGTCGTCATTGATCGGCGGTCCGAACCCGCCCCGCCCGAGCGCGAGAATCTCGAAGGCCTCCAGATTGAGCACTACCTCGTGGGTAAACTGCTGGGCGAGGGGGGCATGGCCCGGATCTATCGAGCAGTGGACATTTCGACCGGGCGCGACGTGGCCTTTAAGGTCTTGCGCCCCCCCTATCGCGCCGACGAACGCATCCGCGTGCGCTTCGAGCGGGAGGCGCAGAGTATGGCCCGCATCCGTCATGACCACGTCGTACGCATCTTCGGTCTGACGGAATCGGGAGACCCCCGGGCCATTATCATGGAACTGATGCTCGGCGGCAGCCTGCGCGACCGGATCAAGAACACCAAGAACGGCAAACTCGGTCTGGACATCGCGGAAGCGGTGTCGCTGGCCGCCCAGGCTGCCCGGGGGCTGGGTGCCGCCCACCGGATGGGCATAGTTCATCGCGACGTGAAGCCATCCAACCTGCTCTTCGACCACGAGGGGCACATCAAGGTCGCCGACTTCGGGGCCATTCGCGTGCTGGAGGAAGCCACCTGGGTCACCACCGTCGGTCAGCAGATCGGCACGCCGGCCTACATGAGCCCGGAGCAGTGCGCCGGCCAGCCGGTCACACCGGCCAGCGACGTGTATTCGCTGGGCGTCACCCTCTTCGAGATGCTGGTCGGCTGGCCACCGTTCACGGTTGAAGAGGCCAGCCCCTTCGCGTTGATGCTTAAGCACATATCCGAGCCCCCACCGGATCCGCGCATCTGGCGGTCGGAGATTCCGGACTGGCTCGCGCTGCTGGTCATGCGCGCGATGGGCAAGAAGTCTTATGATCGCTACCCGGACGGCGACGCACTGGCCGATGCGCTGCTGGCCGAAGCCTCTAAACAGCAGCCCAGGGACGTGGACACCACCGGCGCGCCCGGCAGCCTGCTGGATACGGCCGCCGTTACGCGCCAGTTGCGCCAGTTACCCCTTCGGGCCATCGTCTACTGGGCCTGCCGGTGCGCCCGGCGGGTGCAGAACTTTAACAACGATCCCCGCCTCGAACGGGCCCTTTCCATGGCCGAGGCCACGTGTACACAGGAGTCCGATCCGCGCGGGTGCGAGTCCGTGGCCCGGGCCTTGTCGCGCATTCAATCGCTGCGTACCGCCTCGCTGATGGCCGCCTACGCGGACCGGGAGTCCAGCGGCCCGCCGGGGTCGCGAGCGGCCACCGAAGCCGCCAAGGCTGCCGCCGCCGCTGCCGCGTGTGCCGCCGCCCGTTGCATCGAGGATGCCGCCGCCGATGCCGCCTTCGCCGCCCGCAGCGCCATGGCCGCACTGGCGGACGCCGGCGAATCCACCCGCCTGTTCTGGGCCGACGCCCGCAACGACTTTCAGACGCTCCTGAAGGCCGGCCTGGGGCCGGAGGGCTCCATCGGCCGGGCCATCCCCCCGGACCTGCTCAAGTAATCATCCCGTTGCCGTTCAAGAGAAGGAGTCATCATGCCGCTCCGATTCAATGAGCATTTACGCATCGGCAAGGATCCTGAAGAAGCCGCCCGCCTGGGCGCGGACGTCTTGGTTGATGGACTTCGCCACCGGCCGGCCGGCGCTTCGGTGGCCCTGGCCGGCGGGTCCACGCCCGCGTTGCTGTATAAGCTGCTGACGAAATCGCCTTATCGGGAACAACTTCCGTGGTCCGACATCCACTGGTTCTGGGGCGACGAGCGAACCGTCCCGCCGGACCATGCGAACAGCAACTATCGCATGGCCATGGAAACCCTGCTGGGGCCGCTGGGCGCGTCGGCCGACCATATCCACCGCATGCCGGCCGACCAGCCAAACCGCGAGAACGCCGCGGCCGACTACGAACGTACCATCCGCCGGCACATACCCCCCGGACAGAACGGGATACCCGCATTCGACCTGATTCTCCTGGGCGTCGGAGCGGATGGGCACACCGCCAGCCTCTTCCCCAGATCGACTGCTTTGCATGAATCGGCGCGACTGGTCGTGCCCAACTACGCCCCCGCGCCAAACGCCTGGCGAATGACCTTCACCTACCCCCTGCTGAACGCCGCCCGGCATATCCTGTTTTTCGTGACGGGCGAGCAGAAAGCCGAAATCATGCGCCGCATCCTGGTCGATGGGGACAAGAACCTTCCGGCCACTGCGCTTCGCGATGCCGCCGGGCAAGTGACATGGGTGTTGGATGAGGCCGCCGCCCGGCTCGTTCACAGCCTGCTGAATCCATGAGATGGTGAACACCGTTATCGGATGGCCGACGATGAGCACCATCCACAGGAAATGGGAAACGCGATTCGCCGTCTTTCCCCCGAGGATTGGATGGCATTCCGCAGCAGGTTTGCCGGGCTCGGCGCCCACGTCCGGCACCGTCAGCTTTGAAGAGAATTTTGAAGAAAACGTTACCGCCGGCCGGCTCAACAGTACTCAGGCGGCCACACACTCCCACTTGTGGCCTGAGCAGGCACCGAATAAAATCCTTCGTTCGACCGAGTTAACCAAAACGCACAGGAGTTTGTGATGAAGCTGTCCCGTCGCATTCAGCAGTTGGAAGAATCCGCTACCCTGGCCGTCAGTTCGAAGGCCGCCGCCATGCAGAAGCAGGGCATCGACGTGGTCAGCTTCGGCGCCGGCGAGCCCGACTTCGGCACGCCCCAGCACATCAAGGATGCCTGTACGGCCGCACTGGCTGCCGGGCACACCGGCTACGCCAAACCAGCCTCCGGAATCCTGGCCGCCAAGGAGGCCGTGTGCTCCAAGCTCAAGCGGGAAAATGGTTTAGAGTACAAGCCGTCGCAGGTACTGATCACCGTGGGCGGCAAGGAAGCCCTCTTTCTGGCCACCATGTGCCTGCTCGACGAGGGCGATGAGGCCATCCTGCCGGTGCCCTACTGGGTGTCCTACCCCGAGCAGATCAAGCTGGCCGGGGCCAAGGTGGTCCCCGTGGTGGGCGATGAAGCGCACAGTTACAAGCTCACCGCCGACCAGATCGCCAAGGCCATCACCCCGCGGACACGCGTGCTGATCTTCAACTCGCCCAGCAACCCCGGCGGATTCACCTACAGCCCCGAGGAGGTCAAGGCCATCGCCGACGTCGTCGCCGCCCACGACATCATCGTGTTCAGCGACGAAATGTACGATCGGCTCATCTACGGCAATCAGCGCTTCATGAGCTTTGCCGCCGCCCGGCCGGATATGTTCGAAAAGACGCTAACCTTCAACGCCGGCTCGAAGACCTATTCCATGACCGGCTGGCGCGTCGGCTACGTGGCCGGCCCGCAGGCCATCATCAGCCAGATGGCCAAGCTCCAGAGCCAGACCACCAGCGGCACGGCCACCTTCAACCAGCACGCCCTGGCGGCGGCGCTCAACGGCGATCAGGCCCCGGTGGAAGCCATGCGCCGCGAGTTTGAGCGCCGCGCCGAGTATATGCACCAGCGGTTGAACGCCATCAAGGGTGTCACCTGCGTGAAGCCGACCGGCGCGTTCTATGCCTTCCCGAATGTGTCCGGCGCATTTGCCGCGCTGGGCGTGAAGGGCTCACTGGAGTTTTCCGCCAAGGTCCTGGAAGAAGCCCACGTCGCACTGGTTCCCGGCGCGGCCTTCGGCATGGACACCAACGTGCGGCTGTCGTTCGCGACCAGCATGGACAACATTCGCAAGGGTCTGGATCGCCTGGAGCAGTTGCTGGGGAAGGCGTGATTCATGGGCATTCTGATCGATGCCTCAGTCGTCATCGAGGCTGAGGGCGGACGCATCGATTCGAACCAGATGACCGCGCGCTATCGCCGGACGACAAAGCGAACCCTTCGTGTGCCACGGCTTATCGGCTCCGTGTCTGCGTGCCTCCGGGGTAACCCCGTGGAGGGCCTATGGACCCGCTGAAGGTTGGACTCATCGGCCTGGGGCATTGCGGCATCCTCGCCGCTGAAGCCCTGCTGGCCAGTTCCTGGTGCCGGCTGACGGCCGTTGGAAGTCACAGACCTTATCGCCTCCAGCGGTTCGCCGAAAGCCATCCGGGCATCGCGGCTTACGATGATTTCCGCTCCCTCATCGTGAATAACCCGCTGGACGCACTGTTCATCGCGGCTCCGCCGTTTGTCCGTCCGGCCTACCTCGCCATGGCCGCCGAGCGAGGCTTGCCCGTCTGGATGGTCACCCCCGCCGCCCGCACGCTCGATGAGGCCATGGAACTGCTGGACATGTTTGACGCCGCGGGGGTCCCGCTGGTCGTTTACCGTGCCTACGGCCTGGATCCCGCCCTGCAGGAGGACAGCATCGGGCCGGAGGCCACCGGCCGGCTGTTCCTGGCCCGCGGCCACACGTTCGCCTGTATCCCTGAAGATCTCGACTGGCGCGGCGACTCGGAGCGGGCCGGAGGCGGCGTGCTTCTCGACCGGGCCTACGGGCTCATTGACCTCGTCGTCCTGACCATGGGCATGCCGGGGAGCGTCTATGCCGCGGCTGCCGGCGTCTCCCGCCCCGGCACGAGATTCCCCTACGACACCGAAGACACCGCCTCCCTCATCTGCCAGTTCGCCGGCGGCGCCATCGCCCAGATCACCGCCTGCTGGACGGCCGGGCCGGAACAGGCCGAGTTGAACCTCTACGGCCTGAAGACCTGTGTTCGTATCGACGAACGAACCGTCAGCGTCCGCGATCGGGCCGGCACGACCGAACTGCATCAACAGGACCGGCCGGCCAATCCGCTGGCTCCGCAGATCGAGGATTTCCTCACCACGCTGCGCACCGCACCGAAGCGCGTCCGCTCCAACCTGCAGGACCACCTGGCCACCATGGCGGTCCTGGAAGCGGCCTATCTTTCCATCCGCACCGGCCAGCCGGAAAGCCCCGGCCCCATCCTGGACATGCACCAGCGCCAGTCCCGCCCGGCCCGTTCAGCCCGGGAAGAGTAAGCGGAACAGAAGTAAAAGCCAGAAGAGCAAAGCCCCCCCCTCCGTTTCCCCCCTTTTCCACCTTACCATCTTCGCACTGCGACACTCATCGGTGGGGGTGGCAGTTCTTTGTGACGGGATGACGCGGGGTCCCGGAGGGCCTGCATCTTGCACGCCTTTGAGGCGGGCAGGATGCCCGCCCTCCGATGCGTCCGGCCGCCTCACCATAATCCTTTACCAGACCCCTCATCGGCCCGTGCCTTCCTCACTTCTCAGTTCTCAGTTCTCACTTCTGACTTCTCACTTCTAATCTCATCTGTTATCCTGTCCGCTTTCAGATCAAGGAGACTGACGCGCATGGACCGCACGTACACGCTCAAACACTGGATCGTCCTGTCCGCTCTCACCCTGTCTTTCGTTACGGCCGGATGCCGCACCTCGCGGCCCTGTTGCCCCGAAGGTTCGCCCGTCGTGGCCACCGCCGACGAGAGCCCGTCCACCGTCGCCCCGCCGGCCACGCAGCCGGCGGCCCCAAAACCGCCGCCCAAGCGCTACACCTACACGCCGCGCGTCTACCCCGTCGATGAGCGCGGCTTCTCTCCGGTGGACAAGGCGCTGGCCAAGGCCTACGCCCGCGAGGAAATGATCGAGGATGACGACGAGGGCTCGCTCAACCCTTACGTCATGAAGGTGGTCTCCGCCTATCCGCTGGACGGCTCATACCCGTATCACTGCAGTTGGAACCCGCGCGAGTATGACATCTACAACGGCGTGACCCAGGACATGTGGTACAAGGGTATGGTGGTGGCCAAAGCCTATCCGGACGGTTCGCGCTGCAGTTACTGCTGCGGGTTCACCTTTGAGGTCTTCATCCGGGCCATGAAGCTGCGCAACATCCAGAAGGGCCTCGACCCGGACGACTTCAACGGCATGACCTTCAACGACCTGTTCAACATGCTCCAACTCTGGTACATCGAGGGCAAGGGCGACAGCGAGCAGCGGGGCATCGTTTCCTACGGCCTCGGCCGGGCCATTACCGACTTCGAGGAGGCCCGCCCCGGCGATTTCCTCAGCTACAGCACCACGCCCCCCGGCGGCCACTCGACCATCTTCATTGACTGGCTGCGCGACGACGCCGGCAAGATCATCGGCCTGAAATATTTCTCGTCCAACCTCTCCGGCTCCAAGGGCGTCGGCTACGGCCAGGGCAAGTTCTCCGACAGCAATAACGGCCGGGGAATCCTGAGAAAATCGGTCAAGATCGGCCGGGTCGGGGCCATCAAGGATTACAAGCCCTTTGATCGCTTAAAGATCCCGCAGCGGAACGCCTATCTCCCGACACAGCCCCAGCGGATCATCTACCTGCCGGCCACCCAACCGGCGCAGTGAGATCTGCGCGACACGGGAAAGGCTTGCAGGACATGGCGCCGCGATGGTTTTGCGGCCCATGGCCCCGCAAAACGGCAATTCAGGCGGGCAGGATGCCAGCCCCCCGACAACGTCGGCTCTTCTGGGGGGGCGGGCATCCTGCCCGCCTTATGGGCCGAAGCGCGAGACGCCTGGACCGGCACAGGTACTAGCCCCCGGCACATCCACTCCCTATCATGAACTCCAGAGCTGTGGAACTTGAGAGGAGACAGACTTAGCCATGTCAGCAGCCATCCCTGGCGTTTCGCGAACTCGCCGGAAGACCCGGCAGGTAAAGGTCGGAACCGTCCCGCTCGGCGGCGATGCCCCGGTCGTGCTTCAGTCCATGACCAGCACCTACACTTATGACATTGACGCCACGGTGGCCCAGATCAACCGCCTGGCCGCCGCGGGGTGTGATATCGTCCGTGTGGCGGTGCCGGACAAGCGCGACACGGATGCCCTGCCGGAGATCATCCGCCAGTCGCCCATCCCGATCATTGCTGATGTCCACTTCCATTACCAGCGGGCCCTGGAGGCGGTGAAGGCGGGCGTACACAAGATCCGTCTTAACCCCGGCAATATCAAAGACCGCCGGCAGGTGAACGAGGTCATCCGGGCCTGCCGGGACGCGGGCATCCCCATCCGCGTGGGCGTCAACGAGGGCGGCATTGTGGAGCGGCAGGACAAGACCGTCCGGGCGGCCGAGAAGAACATGATGAGCCAGGACTATCACGGCAGCCTCATCGCGATCATGCTCCGCAAACTGGAGGACTACATCCGCATCTTCGAGGCCAATGACTTTTATGACGTGGTCCTGGCCGCCAAGAGCGTGGACCCGACCATCGTCATCGACGCCTACCGGGCCATCAGCAGCCGGTTCGATTTCCCGCTGCACCTGGGAGTCACCCACGCCGGCCCGCCGGAGACCGGCCGGATCCGCAGCATCGCCGCCCTGGGCACGCTGCTGGCCGAGGGCATCGGCGACACCATCCGCATCTCTTACGCCGCCGACCCGATCTACGAGGTCGAGGACGGCAAGGAGCTGCTCTGTAGCCTGGGGCTGCGCGCCCGCCACGAGCCGGAGTTGATCGCCTGCCCCACCTGCGGCCGGATCGAGGTGGATCTGCTCGAACTGGTCGGGAAGGTCCGCCAGAAACTGGCCCATATCAGGACGCCGGTGAAAGTCGCGGTCATGGGTTGCGTAGTCAACGGTCCGGGCGAAGCCGAGGGCGCGGACGTGGCCGTCTTCGCCGGCCGAGGCCGCGGCGTGATCTACGTCCAAGGCCAGCAGGTCCGCACGGTCACCGAAGCCGAAATGCTCGACGCCCTCTACGACGAGGCGGTCAAGTTCGCCGCGAAAGTCGAGCGCGGCGAGGCCCAGCTCCGCAACGCGCAAGTCCAGATCAAACCGCCGGAGCCAATTGGGCCACCGGGGAGCGAACATGAGAAGAACAAGCCCGGCGGAGTTTCGCTCCCGGTAGTCAAAAATTGACGCATCAGTGCCGGTGGAGCAATCATGCCAGGAGCCCAACAGAGCTTCAGACCGGTTCCAGGCACGGTCCAGACCTGGCGGCGCAAGCCGCTCGCGATCATCCTGATTCTGGGCGCTTTTGCTGTCGCAGTCATAGCCACGATCGTGCTTATCCCTCGCGAAGACGAAAACGTGCTGAGGGGGCGTGTTGCGACCACGTGCGCTATCTACGTCTTCTTCTTCCTGGGCCACGCGATGCTCAGGGGTTGGCACACGCTCCACCTCAGCGCAGAGGGTATTTGTCTTTACTCTCTACTGGGCAGGCGAGACCTCAGTTGGGATGAAATTGACCAGATCCGATGGAAGTACTCCCGCGAGGAAACCGATCCCCTCGCGCGCCATATCCTGCTGATAACCGGGGAATCGGGAATCATCGTCAACGAACAGGGTTTCGTGTCCGGAGATGCTCCGATCCTGGAGAGCATCCTACAGCACTGGCAAGGGCCTCGTCAGCAGATAAGCCAGCAATGGGAGGCGGACCATGTTCGCCGTGAAACCAAACGCATTCGCCGCATGGCTCTCGCCTATGCACTGCTCACGCTGACCACCCTGGCAATATCCAAATGGGCCGGCTGGCTGCACGCATCCTGGACGTGGAACCAAGTCCTTCTCGCTCCGGCCCTCTTTCTCATCGGAGTCAACATATCCATTCTCTTGCCGATCCTACGGGAATTGAAGGGCATAGGGGGCGCATTCGCGGACATCGAAGATCTTCAGCAGTGTGAAATCCCCAGTCCATCCAGCATAAGGACAAACGCCAAGCTGGCCATTACCGAAGCGCTCTTCCGCCGCGTGTTCCCCGTTCCACCTGATGTTCTCCTGCCGGATGAACAGGTTCTCCAACTGCAACATCGGATGACACGGCTTGATCAGGAGGCAACACGGTTAGGGCTTGCGCTATTGCTGCCACTCGTTGCTCTCTTCACGTACTTGGCGTATCGAGTAAGCCTGCTCTTCCAGCCGCCCGTTCTGGAACCCGTGCTCGACACGCGATTCCATGCGGGGCTTGCGCCCTGGTTAATCGCTGGTTTTGGGTTCGGTTCTCTGGCGAGTCTTGCTCCTCTGAATCCGATATTCGCTTATCGTTATGGCCGGGAAGAGTTGGACCTTTTCTATCGCTACCGCGTGACCATCAAGGGATATGACACCCGCCGGTCTATCCGCTGGCTATATGCCATGTGCGTTCTGTTTGGGGTGTTTGGTGTCGTGGGTGGCTGGAGTGCCGGCGAGGTAATCGATAAGAACGGCATCCGCTTCAAGCCAGGGCTGGTATCCGTATACTTCCGGTCTTACCAGGACGTGCAGACGATTGGCATCTACACGCGGCATAACGCCAAAGGTGGCGCCCGGGGACAGACAACCATCCAGATTGCTTTTCGCACGGAACCGCCTTTGAGAAAAACACTGAGCAAGCGGAATGCCAGTCTGCAACAATGGCGGGATGCGGCCGCTTACGTGAGTCAGCGCAGCGGGGTTCCGATTGAGTATGGAGAGAAGGCAGATTAGGCGGGACGCCCCTGGCCGCGACGAGAGCCAAGCGCAACCTCTTTGCTGAAATCCCGCTTGCTCAGTTTGCACACCCCTCGTTCAACGGAACCGCCGGCCCACTCACGCATGCGAGAAACGCAGCGAGGTCATCCTCATCCACGTCGTTATCCCCGCGCGGGAACCCCGCCTGCGGCCGATCGAACCGTTCGCAGCCGTCGGCGGCTGGAACGCCGGCTCCGCTGAAGCACGCCTGGAAGACGCCGAAGTCCTCCTGGTCCACGTCGTAGTCGTCGTCCGGGTCCGCGAAAATTGTGAGGTATGCAGGCGGCATCCAGGCCACGTAAACGGCCGCGCCATCCAGGTTGATCCAACCCACGTTCTCGCCCCAGACGTAACCCCGTAACCGGCTGGCCGTATAGTCCAGACGAGCCTGCTGCCCTGTGGGGCCCAACGCCGCTCGCATGTCGAAATTGATCCAACCGATGTTTTCGCCCCAGGCGAGTCCAAAGAGGTTCCCGGTAGTCGGATCAATATTCACGCCGAAGTCCGCCGAGGTGGCGTTCTGGTAGGCCATGCCGTCAGCCGGCCGGTCCCCCAGATTGATCCAGCCGACATTCTCGCCCCAGATGAAGCCCGACAGGAAGGTCGCATGGACGCGAACGCCCGCCGCCCCGCCATCGGCATCGCGCCAGTTAAGCCAACCGATGTTCTCACCCCAGCCAAACTTAAACACCGGGCTGACATTAGTCGCTCCCAAGCTCAGCCCCGCCCCCGCCACCACAAAAATACCCGTCAGGAAGCTATCACCTCTCAACATGCGGGAATCCTCCGCACGAACTCTTCAGTCCCCCCTCAGATGGCCGGGGGGCCAGCTTCAGGCATCAATTCCATGCCCCTCCAAATGAAGCCCAATAATAATCTTTGTTCACAAAAACACCAGATTTCATGCCCCTGATGTCATGATAGATTATGCATTTACAATCCGCCCCACTCTGTCGCTTCCCCTTTCAAAGCGAATCGAGGCCGGATGCTTGCGACCTGAATCGCCAACAGGGCCCTTCCTGGTGAGCTAACCCCGGATCGAAGAGGCCCAATGGCATCGATTTTTTCCTGGGGTCTTCACCTGTTCTACACAAATCACGATGTGACAATGGTTTATGATTACACTTTTTCGCTTGACATTCTCTGAGGATCCCCTAAGATACTCACGTCGGTGACGAGACGCTTGGGGACACACCCGTTCCCATTCCGAACACGGCAGTTAAGCCCAAGCGGCCGATGGTAGTCCCTCAGGGCGAGAGTAGGTGATCGCCGACGCTTGTCTTCATTCACCCGCCGGATTCATCCCCGGCGGGTTTCTTTTTGCGCCCAGCCTCTCCGCCAGAGCTTCCCGCTCTTGTCAGTCCATTTAAACCAAGCTCAATAAAGGATTTGCTTCATCGCCGAGACATCTGGCGGGCAATACCTGTCAGGACCGCCATGCACCCCGCCGGCCGCGACGTCCGTAAAATCCACATGGACTCCTGACAGGCTTAGCCGCCCGGCCTCGTCTTAACAGGTAGACGCGCATGAGACCATTAGAAGCACAGCACGACCCGGAACGCCCGGTCATCGAGGCGATCCAACAGGGTGATGCCTATGCCCTGGATGAGCTCATGCGCCGTCATGGCCGGTGGGTGCGCGGCGTCATCTATGCCGCCCTTGGCCGGATGGACGAGGTGGACGATGTGGCGCAGCGGGTCTGGTTGCAGGTCTGGCGCGAAGCCAGGCGGCTGGACGACATCAGTCGGTGGCGTCCATGGCTCTATCGCATCGCCCGCAATGCCGCCAATGACGTGCTCCGCGAGCAGCAACGGCGAGGCCGCCTGCTCGGCGGGCTGGTGGGCCAACGGCTGGGTCGGAAGCCGGCCGCACCCGCTACCGACCACCAGGCCATCCTCGACGAGCGTCAGCAGGCGCTCCACGCCGCCATCAGCGCTCTGCCGGCCATCTACCGGGAACCTTTCGTTCTCAAGCACCTGGAGGACTGGTCTTACGCGGAGATTGGCGAGGCTCTCGGCCTGCCGGTGGACACGGTCGAAACCCGTCTGGTCCGCGCCCGGCGGCTCTTGCGCGAGCGGCTGGCGGGGAAGGTGTAATGTCATGATCGATGAACGCACGGAGAGACTGATCACCCGCCGGCTGGACGGCGAACTGACCGAAGATGAATCCCTCGACCTCGACAAGCGGCTCATCCGCTCGCCCGAGGCCCGCCAGGCATTTGAGGAATCACAGCGTATCGACATGCTGGCCGTGGAGACGCTCCACACCCTCCTGAACCGCAAGACCACGACCACAATCGACGGCGCCGCAACAGGAACGACGAACCGTCCCTTCGCTCCAAGCAGAAGCGGGCGTGCAGGGCGTTGGTCAACCCGTCGATGGCTCGATGGGGCCATCGGCATTGCGGCGGCTGTGCTGTTGATCCTCGTGGGGGTGGAGGTGTTTTCAACAGGCGGCCTGCAACCGTTGCCGGCCCCCGCTCCAGAATCGAGCATGAAATTCGCCGGGCCAGGCAGCAAGCCGCTCGTATCCGCTCCATCCGTGCCCTCCCCGCCGCTGCGCGTCGTCGAAGGCCCCGCCGTCACCGAGGTTATTGCCGGTCCGCGCCGTGAACAGGAGCACATTGATCAGGACATCATCGGGGTTGTAGACCCCGAAACGCAGAGCGTCTATCTGCTTGAAATTCAGACGTCCCGAAGCCGGATCAGCAGGATGCGCGCTAACTACTGACTGCCGGGACCTGTCTGAGAATAAGGAACTGTTCCCGAGGGGCGTGTGCCACCGCTTCTGATCAGTGCCGGATCGTGCCTGCGCTGCGGAGCCGGGGGGAACGCCCTGCCTGTGGCTGGCCCATTGCCGGTGTGTGGGGCCGGCTCTAACTCTGTGTGTGGTCGCCAGCGAGCCACCGTCGGGCCACCCGATCAGTGGTTCTAACCTGGACAGGAGTCACGATCATGATTCGATACTCGCGTCTGAGCGTCTTGAGCGTCTGTTTCCTTTGGGCCTCGGCCTTCGGCCAGCCCTCCACTCAGCCAGATCAGTCTCCACCGCCGCCGCCGCCACCCGGAGAGCCGTCCGACGACGCCGTGACTCCCCGCGATGGCGTCCAGGAACGGCCGCACAGCCCGCGAAAGGAAGGCCGGCGCGGACGCAGCCGTCTGGATGAGGAACTCGAGCGCTGGCGCGATGACGTAGAACGTCCCTACATGGAGCGGTTCGGCAGGCCGCCCTACTTCCGCTTCAACCGCCCGGAGATCCCGGCAAACACCGCCTGGCTCGGCGTTCAGCTCAGCCCCGTGCCGGCCGCCCTGGCCCATCATCTCCGCCTTGAAGACAAGGGCGTCATGATCGCCAATGTTTTCGAGGGCAGCCCCGCTGACAAGGCCGGTCTCGACCGCTACGACATCATCATCATGGCCGACGGCCGGCCCACCGCCGGCGGGCTGGAGGCCGTCCCCAAGTTCTCCGAGAGCATCCGTGACAAGCGACCGGGAGAACCTCTTGAATTAACCGTCATTCGTCGCGGCCAGGAAAAGGCCTTCCGCATCGAGCTGAGCAAAGCACCCGCTGACTGGAGCCGTGTGCGGCCCAAGTACGAGGAGGACCCCGACGTGGCCCTCGAACGACGGTTCGGCCTGCGCGGCAGGATTTTCCGCCCCGGCCCCGGCGGTGACTGGATCATCGAGGATCTCGACCGCTTCCCTCTCTTCCGTGACCGTCTGGAACGCGAGCTGCGCGACCGGGCCGAGCGCCGCCATGATGCCGAGGGGCGCCGCGACTTCGCCCCCCGCCGGGACGGCGGCCCCGGGCGCGATCTCGATCGCCGGCCGGGCAAACCTGAGCACCAGAAACGCGTCGAGGAGGCCCGCCGGGTCGATAAGGAAGGCAATGTGCTCCACGTTCAGCGCGACGAGGACGGGCGCATCACCGTCCGCCGTTACAAGACGGGCAGCGACCCGGATGAAGTGAAGGTGATCTATGAAGGCATGGACCAGCTCCGGCAGGCCGACAAGGAGGCCTATGAGCTGCTCCAGTCAGCCATTCCGGCAGAGTCGCCGCCCCGCCGCCCGAAGTCGCCCGCTCGCCCTGGTGAGGCCGGTCCGCGTCCATCCGACGGCGCTGCCGCCGCTCCGCCGCGCGACCGTGATGAAGCACGGCGCAAGGCGGAGCGTCCCGCGTTCCGCGATTCGGACAGAGATCGCCGGAGACCCGCCCCGGCCATTCCTTCCGAGCCGGCCCAAACGCGCTTTGAAGTCGCTCCAGACGGCAAGATCTCCGTTCACGTTCGCGAAGGCGACACTGAACTGACCCAAACCTTCAACTCTCGCGAAGACCTGCGAGACAAGGCCCCGGAACTGTTCCAACAGTATGAAAAGCTGGAGGCACGGATGAAGAGCGGGAGTCAAAGACCAGGGGATGGCCAGTAGGCTGTAATGCCCAATGACCAAATCTCAATGACCAAAGAAGTTCCAATGACCAAATCCCAATGACCAGGACGGAGTACGCGTATCCGCCGCGTTGGGATTTGGTCATCCGTCATTGAAAGGTCATTGGAGTTTGGTCATTGGTCATTTCCCCCCGTATTTCTCGGCTTCCTCGTCGAACTCGAAGGGCTCATGCCCGATGATCACCGGGCGGTGCTGAGCCACGCTCATGAGCAGCCCCACGCTCAGGAAACTGGATACGAGGCTGCTGCCCCCGGCGCTCAGGAACGGCAAGGTCACCCCCGTCACCGGCCCCAGCCCGATGGTCATCGCGATGTTGGCGATCGTTTGCACGCCCAGCAACGTCGCGAACCCGACCGCCACCAGACGGCCGAACGGGTCGCGGGTCATGGTGGCCACGTCCATGCCGATGACCACCATCACCATGTAGCACAGGATCACCACCAGGCAGCCGGCCAGGCCCCATTGGTGGGCCAGCGTCGCAAAGATGAAGTCGTTGTGCTTCTCCGGCAGCAGATCGTGCTCCACGAACGGCCCCCGTGCGTAGCCCTGCCCGAACAAGCCGCCGCTGCCGACCGCGGTCTTGCTGTGCACGAGTTGATAGCCCGTCTTTCGCTCCCACTCCCGCAGGTGCGACAACCAGCGGCCGGGCTCCTCCTCCGCGGGCCGCAGCGCCTGCCACAGCTCCGGATGCTGTTCAAGTTGGGAACGGATCCAGGGGCTCTGCAGAAATACGCCGGTCACCCGCAGACGCTGGTAGGTCTCGATCTTGAACCAGAACACCGGCAAGGCCAGCACGCCCGCCAGGATGATCACCCCCAGATGCCGGACTTTGGCCCCGGCCGCAAACAGCATCGCAAACAACACCGGCAGAAACAGCAGCACCGTCCCCAGGTCCGGCTGCATCAGGATGATTCCCATCGGCACCAGCGTCAGCGCAAAAGGCGCAATCAGCCCCGACAGCGTCCGGTAGTTCCGCCGGTAGCGCAGGTACCACGCCAGGGCCAGCACGTATGCGATCTTCATCAGCTCCGAGGGTTGCAGGGCCACCTGTCCAAGGCGAATCCATCGACGAGATCCCTTGATCGGCTCCACCAGCGGAATCGGAAACCAGCGGTCCAGGATGAGATATACCAGCAGCACCAGGCACAACCCGAACAGCAGGAACGAGAACCGCCCAATGCGGTGATACCCCACCAGGACGGCCGCCACCATGCCGCCGAATCCAAGCAGAATATAGGCAATCTGCCTGAGCGTCTCGGTGGCCAGCCAGTGCCCCTCGCGTATATCCCCCATGGCCTGCATGGACAACACGCTTATCGCGCACAAAGGCACAATCGGCAGCAGCAGCCCCCACCCATGCCAGGTCGGTAACTTCAGCCCCAGGGCCATCACCCACCCCCCGCCATTTCTGATCGCGCCACCCTGCCCCCAGAAC
>Ga0208564_1000104_pt1 | contig 76820 bp, 66 predicted proteins | sample AD_UKC073_MetaG_FD_184439 | JGI IMG/M metagenome (GOLD analysis project Ga0208564, IMG submission 184439) | Active sludge microbial communities of municipal wastewater-treating anaerobic digesters from USA - AD_UKC073_MetaG (SPAdes) (version 2) | ecosystem: Engineered > Bioreactor > Anaerobic >... | reverse complement strand
GAACAATTGCCCTGCGTTCAGTTTCTTCAAGTAAATCGTATACACGTGATTTTTCCTTGCTCGTTCTGTACAAGAGGGGATTGATTTTGCCGATCGATGGGTAGAAATCGTCGGTGAATTCTATGAAGAATTTGTACTTCTTGCTCACAAATCTTGCCGTTGATACGTCCATTATATCCACTACACTCGCAGACCTGAATGTCTCTCTGTAACCACTTGAATTGAGTAAGACGAGGAACATTTTGAATAGATTAGACCAATTTTTTATCTCTTTGCCACTTGCTTGCTCTATCTTCTCAACGTAAAGTTGCAAATCGTTGAGCACTTGTACGAATTTCGTGAATGCGTTTAGTTCTTTGCCTATGCTCTTTGAAACGATCGAGCTTTTATTCAGATACTGGCTTTCCCGCCCTTGCTCTGATTGGCTGCCAAGTTCGAATATGCCTCTGAAGTTTTGTACTGCCTTTTTCACGAAATTTCTGTACCAATCGAAGAAGCTTACCTTTTTCGCACGACTTTCGATGATATCATCTAAAATGTCAAAGAGCTGATCCATGATCATCTTGAAGCTCTTTAACTTTTCCAATTGTTCTATGCTTGACAAATAGACATCGTCTTCTATTAATTCTTCAGTTTTTCTACGTTCCAAATCTTCTATGTCTTCCACTAGTTGTTCTAAAAACAACTGATACCTTGTTGATTCATCTTTTATTTTAGATTGGTTAACTCTGATGGAGAAGTATCCATATCTTCTGAAGAAATCCTCCACCTCGTCCATCGTTAATGTGCGTTCTGGAACAAGTGGCGATTCTATGATTGCGAGTAGGTCCTCGCTGTTGAAATCATCCTCAATTGCTTGCATAGGCCGGAGGAGTATCTTCACAATTTGGCTTTCTACCAATTGATATTTTCCACTGGATCTGTAGGGAATGAGGGCATCATCGAATTCTTCCATCACCCTGGAGGCTATCGCAGAATTTGGCGCGATTACTGCAATGTTGTCTGGAGATTCACCGGAAAGTATGAGCTGCTTGACAGCCTTTATCAAGTATAAGTACTGTGCGTGTTGGTTTTGAACGTCAACTTTGCTGATGTTTCTACCTTTCAATACTTCTTCGAAACTTGCCTCACGCTTTTGACAGAGCGAATAATCCAATGTAAAGCCGTTGTCGATAAGGAATCTGTACACATCGTCGAGTTGATTGAATGCAGGGTCATCAACTTTTTGCCAGACGAAGAATATGGCATTTTCGGATTTATTGATAAGCGATTTGAACGATTTTTGCATCAACGGGGGAAGATCAAAAAATCCGCTGAAGACAACGTACTTGCGAGATTGCTCAACGTTTGCGGCATTTTCAACGTACCATCTATAGACGCTCATGGGGTCGTAAACATTTGTGGAACGCAACTGGCCCGCTACTTTATTCATTTCGGTGAGTATTTCTCGTACGATTTCTGTGAATACATCTCCTTGCCCAGCATCTTCCTCCAATATGTTTTTGATGAGTGCGTACTGACCCGAAAGTACCAAGTCGCTCGTATCACCGTACAATTCCAATTCCCACAACTTCTCGAATATTTCGACTATATAGCTTATTATCGTGTTCGATTTTGAGAGTGTGCGCAGTATAACGAGTTTCGCATCTCCAGCAAGCATAGATTCTCTGTGCTTTTCGTAATCTTGATTTATTTGATCGATAAGATATTTGATGTAGATTGTGTAGAAGTCACGATCAAGTACCTCTGCATTGTAGTTGTGGAATTTGAGCATCTCGGTGATGTATTGGTTGACTACTCTGAACGCATCTCTGTTGAGCGTCTTTTTTATGTTCCTTGCGACCAAGTCTGCAACTTGACGTGTATAGAAACCAGTTGGCCCGATGAATAGAAAATCGAGCGGATTTTCAAGGTAGTATCGTTCAATGGCCTTTGACACCGTTTCAAAGTGTGATGTATCGAGTGGGACTACGAATGCTTTTTTGCTCATATAAAGACCACCTCTAAGAACTTATCGATTCTTCTCTTCACATCGTTTACAAAATCATCGTCTGGCTTTTGTATCTCTACGACCTTCCCGCTCTTCGTGCTTATCAAATATCCGCCGCCTATCTCACCGAAATCGGCAAGCAGATACATATAGAACTGCACTTGGAATCTATACTTATCGAGTTCTTGTTGCCTATTCAAGAGGGAATGTTTGAAATCTACGACGTATATCTTCCCATCTTTGAAGAAGACCTTGTCAGGAACACCGAAGAGTACATAATTCTTCCCGTTTTCCTCCATGTCCTTTGCGATTCGCCACTCGGAAAGTATCTTTTGACTGCCTTCAAAGAGCGATTTCAGTCTCTCTGCGTTCAATATACCATTTGGCAAATCTCCCTGTTCAACTAGGTAGATTAGCTGATTGTATTCGACAACACTCGAAATCTTTCTGTGCACACGCTTTCCCTCGAGTAGTTCTGGAGAAGTTTCGAGCATGCTTAGAAATACATTTGATTTCTCCAATTCATCAGTCTTCGGATTTTGAATGTTCTCTTGCGTGAAAGACTCACCTTCAAAATCGTTGTAACTCTCATCGAACGCCTCGACATCACTTTTTTCATCTACGATGTTGTAAAGCAGAGTCGGTGAGATGTACCTTTTGTACGCCATGTTGGTGAGATCAGAAATTTGTACTTCTATGGCTTCCTTATCTACGATTTGTACAGATTCCTCACGCTCCTTGCTGCTTTCTTCCGCCGTCTCATTTAGGAAACTCTCTATTTGGCTTGGCAATATATCTATCTGTGAAAATCTTTTGCTGGAAAGCTTCGAGGGGTCTATGAACTTTTTAGATGAACTTTCTTTCGACGAACCTCTACTACTGTCTGGCACTGTGACGATGAAGAGCATCTCCCTTGCTCGTGTGATGGCAACGTACAATTTTCTGAGCAGCTCTGTCTCATCGTACACGACCTCTGCTTCCAATTCCTTCATTAACTCTTTGAAATCTTCGTTTCCTATTTTTAGTCCAAATTCAGGATTATCACTCAATTTTTCCAAAAATTTCTTTATATAGATGTACCTTCCTGAATCATTTTCAGCAAGTGGGAAGAAAATTCTCTCTTCATCTCTTTCGGAAAAATCGTTGTTGACCAAGAAGACGATGTTGAATTCGAGGCCTTTTGAGCCGTGCACCGTCATCATCTTCACAACGTTATCTTCTTCAGAAATCTCGGAGGCTTCGGTCTCTTGTAATTCATCTATCTTTTGGAGCATACGTGTCAATTCCAAGAATGTGTTTGCCTGCTGATTGAACTCCGCTGCTTGGTCTAGTAGCTTCTTGATATTCTTGAGTCTCTGTTCAGAATTGTCGAAGAGTGCAATTTTTCTGAGATAATCACTCTCTTTGACGAAGTCTTTCAGCACTTCGGCAGGTCTTAGGAAATACTTGAGCTCATCGTATTTTTGAAGCAATAATATCATATCTGCAACGTGCTTAGGAAGTTCGCCTTTTTCCGCAAGTTCTTTTGCCGATTGGAAAAGTGATGGTCTTCTGCTCGTTTGTCCTTTTATACCCTCTTGTATATCGTTTCTATGTTGTACTATCTTGTGGAATATCTTGAACTTTTGAAAATCGCTCGAATCCGCATTTACATTTTCTAAGAATGGTGTGAAAAAGAAGTTGGCGAAGTTGTAATCGCTGTTCGGGTTCTGTATGGCAGTTATTGCAGTCATGACACTTCTTATCTCAGGACGTTTGTAGAATCCCCTACCGCTAACCACGTAGAGTGGAATACCAAATTTTGCGAAAGCCTCTCTATAATACTCTTCAACACCTTGCAGTTTGTACGTTAGGATGACGAAGTCTTTGTAATCTATTTTCCTTCTTCTTGCTCTAACCGTTCCGTTCTCCTTTTCAAAGAAGGTCATCTCTTTACCAACGAGCGATTTGATGGTCTTTGCAACTATGATTGCCTCCTGCTCGCGCTTATTCAATTCAATACCACTGCCTTTTTCGTTGTTCTCAGCGTTTCCTTCATTCTCTTTCTTTTTTTCGCTTGTTGTTTCAGCTATTCCAACGTTCAAATATACAACACGTTCAAGAGATTTTTTGGACAGTTCTTGCGAGAATTCCAAATTAGGCACATATTCTGCATCGCTCTCTTGATTGTTGGCATTAGACCTATCTTCCTCCAAAAACCACATCTTCTTGTACAGTTCTGGAAATCTCAGTTTGAAGACTTCGTATCTGTAAATTGTGTTCTTTTCTCCCTGACCATTTTCAGCTTTTTTCTTCTCATTGCCCCTTTTTGAGTTTTGCTGCGCTGTTGATTCGTAGACTGCATTGCAAAAAATCGATTTTTCGGAGATTTCGTTGAAGTACTCGACAAGATTTTGATGTGACCTATAGTTTGTCTGAAGTGCGAACACCTTGTATCTATCTGGTGATTCCTTCTCTTTTTTCTCAAATTCCTCCATTATTTTGAGGAAGACGGAGACATCAGCACCACGAAATCTGTATATGGACTGCTTTCTATCACCCACGTAGAATAGAAAATTCTTATCGCCGTGGATGAGGTCAAAAATTTTCTTTTGGAGGGCGTTGGTATCTTGAAATTCATCGACGATTATGTATCTAAATTGCTCTTGGTACTGATTTTTCACATCAATTTTCTGAAGTATTGCGAATGTCTTTTCTAAGACACCTTTGAAATCGTATTCAAAATTGTCGATCGTCTCAGATTCGTACAGCTCAGATGCAATAAGTGCGATGAGCCTCAGTACTTTGAGCGAGTTTCCACCCTTTTCCAAGAGTTTCATGAGCTTTTCACTAACATCAGAGTCACTTAATTCCAATCGCCAATTCCTTACGATGTTCTCAACATGACTTTGCACCTTATCTACATCGCCAATCAGCTCGAATACGTCTTTGATAGAAGGCCTCAATTTTTTCAATTCCGATATATACTCGTCTATCCTATTCTTACGTTCCCTGATTATACCCGGTGATAAGAGAGGTTCTTCTTCCTCGTATATCTTGAACGAGATCTCTATGGCCGTCCTTGACGAATTCTCTATCATCCTCATCTGCTTGAGTTCCGTTATGATCGTGAAGCTCGGATCCACACCTGCTTGGACGTTTTGTTCGACAAGTATCCTGCGACAAAAACTATCGATCGTCGAGATAACTGCCCTTGACAGGTTCTTGTACACCTCACGCCAGTAGACGTAATTTGCACTGCCAGGTTGCAGAGTATCGAGCTTCTTTCTCACCTCGCCCATGATTCTTTCTTTCATCTCGTTTGCTGCCTTATTCGTAAACGTCACAGCCAGTATCTTGTCAACTATATCTGCCTCTCCTGTGCGCTCGTAATGTTCCAAGATGCCCAAATAGTAGCTCGTGAGCGTGTAGGTTTTCCCAGTACCAGCAGAAGCAGAGATGAAATAGTTGCAGTTAGGATTCGCACGGACATAATCTGCAACTGACGTAACAGGTGTAGCCATGTTGCTCACATCCTTCCCATTACTTGCATTATTCTTTTGCTTGAATCATCAATATCGGCCATCCAACTGACCTTGATAAATGTTTTCAACAATTTTCATATTTTCTATCAATACTAATACTTGAGTGGTTGAATAGTCATTGAAGCTTCCTTTTATAAGATACTCTCCATCAAAGCATGAAATTACAAAAATCATGGCTTTTGATGGAGAGGTTTTAGTCCCTATTATGATATTATGCATTTTCTACGTATTTCATGATGCCTTCTGCTGCCTTCTTGCCAGCACCCATTGCGAGTATAACCGTTGCTGAGCCTGTGACTATGTCGCCACCTGCGAATACTTTCGGTATACTTGTCTGTCCGTATTCGTTCGTTACGATGTATCCGTACTTGTTCGTTTTCAGATCAGGAAATTGGCTGAGTAGGAATCTATTTGCTTCCGTGCCTATAGCCTCAACGAGTGTGTCTGCTTGTATGACGAAGTTGCTGTCCTTAACTGGGACTGGTCTTCTGCGTCCGCTCTCATCTGGCTCACCAAGTTCCATTCTTATGCACTCTACGCCTATCAAATTGCCTCGCTCGTCACCGATGTATCTCACCGGATTTGTGAGAAATTGAAATTCTATTCCTTCTCCTTTTGCATGGTGGATTTCTGCCTTTCTTGCTGGCATCTCGACTTCTGTTCTTCTGTAAACGATTGTGACTTGAGCGCCGAGTCTCAGTGCACTCCTTGCAGCATCCATTGCCGTGTTGCCGCCACCTATTACTACAACTCTCTTTCCTATCCTTATTGGCGTGTCGTATTCTGGAAATTTGTACGCCCTCATGAGGTTTATTCTCGTTAAGAATTCATTTGCAGAGTATACTCCATTGAACTCACTACCAGGTACACCCATGAACTTCGGTGTGCCAGCTCCAACACCGATGAAGATCGCATCGTAATTTTCGAGTATCTCTTCGACGGTGATGGCATATCCGATCGGGGCATTTTTATGAATTTCAATGTTTAATTTTGCTAGATCAGATATTTCTCTCTTCACTATGTCTTTTGGCAATCGGAATTCCGGTATGCCGTACACTAAGACACCACCAGGTTCGTGAAGTGCTTCGTACATGTGCACGGTGAATCCTAATTTTCCAAGTTCTGATGCTGTAGTCAGTCCTGAAGGGCCAGTACCGATGATCGCAACTTTTTTTGATCTATTCTTTGCAAGAGATGCTGAAATTCTGCTATTTTTTTCGATGTCTTCTTGAGTTTCTTTGATGTTATTCGCAGCTGCCCAATCTGCAACAAATCTTTCAAGTCCACCTATGTTCACAGGCTTCCCTAACTTGTTAAGTATACATGCACCCTCACATTGATTTTCTTGTGGACAAACCCTTCCACATATGGCTGGCAAGTAATTGTACGATTTGACAATTTTGAACGACCTTTCCAAGTTCCCATTAACTATTTCTTTTATGAATCGTGGTATGTCTATGCCAACTGGACAACCTGATATGCATGTTGGAACTTTGCATTGCAAACATCTTTTTGCCTCTTCCTGTGCGAGTTCAAATGTGTATCCAATGGTGACTTCATCGAAATTGTGTTTTCTAACTTCTGCACTTTGTTCTGGGAGCTGTATTCTATCTTTCACAGCCATGATAGGTCACCCACTTGCTTGATGAAGTTCTCTAAAGCGAGTCTTTCTTGTTCTCTGTATTGTTCAAGTCGTTTCATGAAGCTGTCCCAATCAACGTATCTTCCATCGAACTCGGGACCGTCTACGCACACGTACTTTATCTCTTCACTTTCTTGAGTTTTCACAAGTGTTCTGCATCCACCACACATACCTGTACCGTCGATCATGATCGAATTGAGCGAGACCCATAAGGGCAGGTTAATTTCATTTGCTACGTTGCTTGCAAGTTTCATCATGATAGCGGGGCCAACTGCCCAAGCAACGTCGTACTTCTGTGTCTTTATCTGTTCCTTCATTGCATCTATAACCGTGCCCTTGTAGCCACTCGAACCATCGTCGGTGGCCATTACGAGTTTGTCTGCGAACATAAATTCATCTTTTAATATGAGTTCATCAAGTGTTTTTGCACCGATAATCACAGTTATATTGTTGCCTGCTTTTTTCAACGCCTTTGCGATGGGCAAGATAACTGCTATACCAACTCCACCGCCTATGACGAGTACATTGCCGTATTGCTTTATCTCACTTGGTTTTCCTAGTGGTCCTACAACGTCTGCAAGGATATCGTCTACTGATTTGGTGCATAGTTCGTATGTAGATTTTCCGATCGCCTTAACGACTATTCTAAATAGGTCGCCTTTTGTCTCCGCAATGGTCAATGGTATACGTTCTCCTTTTTCAGAAACCCTAACAACGACAAACTGACCAGGTCTTGCATGTGAACCCACCAAGGCATTTTCTATCCAAAATTCGTATGTAGATTTTGCCAATCTTTTTTTCGAGACTATTTTGTTAGGATACATCATCCACACTCCTTTTTGATCGAACACATAGAATAACATCAAATATCTTGAAACTTGAAGCTCTTCAGTTCTATATATTGCCTTTACGACGAACGACGAAGATATTGTTTTTAACAGTCTTGAAGGCCTCCCAATAAACATCATAGTTATATATAGTTTACACTAGAAATCGGTAAAAAGTTCCAAAGTTGGAAAAGTAAATCAATGGAAAACAAAAATACCAATTATACCTGAAATGAGCATCAGGGGTAGTATACCTACTTTTGTAAATAGTAATACCAAAGCTGATACAATTGTTATGATGATACCAGCTACCGAGCCAAAAGAGTCTTGTAAGAATCCAAGCGAAGCAGATGCAATCATGGCAACTACCACGGGACGTAGCTTTTGAATCGTGGATTTGACGATTTCGTTTTCAGAATGTTTTCTATACAGCCAGTACATGATCAATGAAAGCGTTATAGGAACTAATACTACGGAAGTTGTTGCGATTAAAGAGCCGAATACACCGCCAACTTTGTAACCGACATACGTCGCCGCATTTATCCCAATTGGTCCTGGCGTTGATTGTGATATGGCAACTATATCGTTGAATTCGTCTAGTGTTATCCATTTGCTTACATCTACAACGTAATGGCTGATTGATTTCAGTATACTATATCCTCCACCAAAGCTGACCGCCCCTATCTGCAAAAAGGTGAGGAATAATTCTAAATATGTGCTCATTTTCCATTCTTCCTTTCGCTTTTGAATAATGTGCTTCTAATTACCCCGTACACCAATCCCAATAAGATAACAACAACCGGATTAAACTTTAGAAAGCTTACTATACTAAATGTCACTGCAAATATTATGATATCTTCCCATGTCCGTACATCCGTTTTCCACATCCTTAAAACTGTAATCAGCAAAACAGAAAATAAAGGTGTCTTCATACCACTAAGGAATGGTTTGAACACTTCGTAGTACTGACCAATAACCATGGCAATAGCTAGTATTATCATCGTTGGGAAGAATATCGAGCCAAGTACTGCACAGATTGTACCTGGAAGTTTTCTCAATTTGTATCCAACAAGCGTCGATGTGTTAACTGCAATGGGTCCTGGTAAAGATTGTGCTATGACTAGCAAGGTTGTGAATTCTTCGTCTGTCAGAAAACTACGCTTTTGGGTGAATTCTTCCCTAATGATTGGGATCATGGCGTAGCCCCCACCAAGAGTAACACCTCCGATCTTAGCAGTTATGCTGAATATCTCCCAGAGTGATGGCTGTTTTGACTCGCTCTCTTCAAGTTCTAAATCTTTTACATCTTCTCTCACAGACTTTCATCCTTTCTATGTTAGAATAATTATAAAATCACATATCTATAGACTGATGTGATTATACAGTATCTAAATTATACATCAGAAAAGTGGAGTTGAAAACTATGGGACCAATATGGATGGGTATTAGGATCCTACTGCTGGGATATGAAAGAATCGCAGGTAATAAAATTTCAAAGGATTCGCCAACGTTCGTTTCCGCATGGGGGTTCTTTTTCTTCTCTTTCCTTGTCTTTGCCCCATTCTTCCATACGATGACCGTTGGTATTTTTGTGAAGGCATTGTTGAGTGGCGTAATCTATTCTGTCTCTTTTTCTTTGTATATCTATGGTTTAGGGCATGAAGATGCCTCTGTAATAGCACCACTTTATAATCTAAATGCTGTCTTTTTGGTCTTACTATCTGCGTTATTCCTCGGCGAACCTTTCAGTTGGAAGCGATTTTTGGGGGCTGCGTTGATGGTGTATGCGATCAGTTTCCTGAAAAAGGGTGAGAATATAGCGATATCGTACAAGAATCTTTTAGAGAGCAAAGGTGCAATATCGATGATAGTTTCGTCTGTACTGATGGCGTTTGGGAGGATAATTGACCGAAAAATGACAATTGGTGGATCACCCATGGGCTATTCCGTGGCTGTGTATTTGGTGATAAGTATATTCATATTTGCTTATGGAATTATAAGCGGTAACAGGGCAAAAGACTATGTGGCGTTGGTAAAAGGAAAGTTTGTTTACTTGATTCTAGGTGGTATATGTAATGCTTATTCATATGTAGCATTGCTCGAGGCATTCAATTATTACGGTGTAAGCGTTGCTGAACCTCTCTCTATGTTATCTGTATTCGTAACAATGCTTTTTGCAAAGCTATTTCTAAAAGAACGTATCGGACTTAGAGTGGTTGCAGCCGTCTTACTTTGTTTAGGTGCCGTGTTAATTTATTGAATTCACTCAAACTCTAGAGCATATACTTGTCGACGTACACGTCAACAAGTAAAGGTACTCTCAATTTAACTGCGTTTTCCATCTCTTCTTTTACTATCTGTTTAACAATTTCTGTCTCTTCATCTGGTACCTCGAAAATCAATTCATCATGCACTTGCAAGGTCATCATAGCCTTTAGATGCTCGTTTTTTAGCCTTTCGTAGACCCCTACCATCGCGATTTTCATTATATCCGCAGCAGTACCTTGGATAGGAGTATTTACAGCAATACGTTCACCTTCGGAACGAATGTTTGGATCTCTCGAGTTTATCTGCGGGATTTCTCTTTTTCTACCGAACATAGTTTTCACATATCCGTATTTTCGTGCAAATTCCTTTATATTTGCTATATAAACTTGCACATTTCGGTAGTTCTCAAAATAACTTTCAATTATCTTCCTAGTTTCCTTAATATCCATTCCTATGCGTTTTGCAAGTCCGTAGGGTGAAACTCCATATATGATCGCAAAGTTAACCATCTTGCCTATTCTTCTCATGCTTTCGGTTACGAATTCCTCACCCACGTTGAAAATCCTTTTAGTAGTTTCCAAGTGAATGTCTCTGTTTTCAAGGAATGCGTTTATGAGTGTTTCATCCTCCGCCATGTGTGCCAATATGCGCAGTTCGATTTGTGAATAATCCGCTCCCAGAATTGACCACCCTTCTCTCTGTGGTTTCACTGCCATGCGTATCTCTCTTCCTTCATCTGTCCTGCCTGGAAGGTTTTGCAAATTTGGGTCTGAGCTACTTAATCTGCCAGTTGCTGTGCCAGTTTGGTTGAATGAGGCATGGACTCTGCCTGTTACGCTGTTCATCATCGTTGGTATTGCATCAACATAGGTACTTTTCAATTTCTGAATCTTTCTGTATTCAAGCAATAATTTGGCTATGTCGTAGTCATCTGCCAGCGATTCCAAAACTTCAACGTCGGTAGAATACGCTCCAGTATTTGTCGATTTTACGGTTGGAATTTTGAGTTTTTCGAAGAGTATATACCCCACCTGTTTTGGTGAGTTTATGTTGAATGTTTCGCCAGCGATCTCAAATATTTTCTGCGATAGCGTTGCGAGTTTTCGTTCCATATCTTGAGATAATCGAGAGAGGTAGTCTATATCAAAGTATACGCCGTTCATTTCCATCTGCGCAAGGACGGATACGATTGGCAGTTCTATCTTTTCGTACAGTTCAATCATTTCATTGGAGTAGATGGTCGGGTAGAGTTTATTGTGTATACGCAGTGCTATATCTGCATCTTCACAAGAATATTTTGTCGCTGCATCTATTGGTACATATGAAAAATCTCCGGAAAAGAGTGGTAAGGATGTCTGGACAACTTCCTCAAAAGAGATCATTCTGTGGCCAAGTATTTTCAATGAAAGTTCATCCAAGTTGAAGCGCTTTTCGTTCGGATTGAGTAAATATGCTTCGATCATTGTGTCGAACGCGGGATATGATAAGTCTAAACCCAGTTTCGATAGGAATTTGAAATCGAATTTTATGTTGTGCCCACCTACTTTATAGGGACCTGAAAGGATTTTCTGAAGGAACGTCCGAACTGAGTTGATCTCTACGTTCTTGCCCTCAATATGGTTTATCGGTATGTAGTAGGCTCTACCTTCTTCTGTAGCAATGGAAATACCAACTATTTTCCCTGTAAACGGATCTAAAGAGCTTGTTTCAAGATCTAGAGATATTTTCTTCGATTTAGATACTTCTTCATACAATCGATCTAACTCTTTCTCATCCGATATAATTGTATAATCTGCCTTGTCTATCAAATTTGAAGTGAGTTGTAGTTCCTTGATGATGCTTGCAAATTCGAATTTCTTGAGGGTTTCTAGTAAAACAGACTTTTGATAACCTCTATAAATCAGTTCTTTTAGATCTATGTCTATTTCAACTTCCGTATCGAGTTCAACTAGTTTTCTGCTTAGCTCAAAGTACTCGAGATTATCTAACAGTGCATTCCTAATCTTATCTGGTAGTTTGTCTATATTCTTCAGAGCATTCTCAACACTGCCAAACTCTGTCAGTATCTTAACTGCTGTTTTCTCACCTATCCCCGGTACTCCTGGCACATTGTCTGAAGCATCTCCTACTAATGAAAGGTAATCTCCAATCTGCTCAGGGGTTATTCCATATCTTTCAATAACATCTTTTCTAGCATATCTTTTTATGTCCGTAACACCTTTCTCAACTCGCCAGACAAAGACATCTTCATCGACAAGTTGGAGTAAGTCTTTGTCACTCGTAACGATGTTGATTTCATTGACCGAATAAAGCTGCTTGTTTTCCTTGAATCTTTTTACAAGAGTAGCAATTATATCATCAGCTTCATATCCCGGTTGTTTCAGTAGACGAATTCCAAACGATTCAACGAGTTCACCGACATATTCAATTTGTTTCAGCAAAGGCTCCGGTGTTTCTGGCCTATGGGCTTTGTATTGATCGAAGAGCTCTTTCCTGTATGTGCTTCCACCTTTTACGTCTATCACAAACGCACAGTAGTCTTCATCTGCCTTTACATTATCTTTCATGAACTTTATGAGCATACGTACAAGACCATATAGAGCACCTGTTGGGATGCTAGTCGTTGTAGAAAGAGATTGATCTACCGCAAAATAAGCTCTGTACAAAAGTCCTGTACCATCAAATAGAAATACTCTTGCCATCCAGTTGGATCCTCCGAATCTCCAATAGTGCGTTGACTGCCCTTCTAAGGTGTGGAATTACTATCGAGCCACCTACGATAAGTGCGACATCGAATGTTTCAAAAAATTCTTCGTCTGTTGTACCGAGCTGTGCACATCTAATCACGTGGTACGTGATACAATCGTCGCACCTTAGTACCATCGAGGCAACCAACCCCATTAGTTCTTTCGTCTTAGAATCAAGTGCACCCTCGTTATAGACAGCTCCATCTAGTGCCCAAAATCTCTTCGTATTTGTTGTTCCGCGCGCCAAAATCTCTTCGTTCATTTTTTCTCGAAATTTCCTGAATTCTTCAAGCGTATCAAATGTGGAATCTGACATCGGTATCACCTCGTGCCTTTGCTGCCTCAATATCTCTCTATCCCATAACCTGCCTGGCCTGGGCCTACATGAGTTGATATGACTTTTCCTGTCGGGGTGTAGTATACATTCTTGACGTTGTATATCCCTTTCACTACCTTCTCTATTTCTTTCAATTCTTCCATATTATCGCAACTGACAAGGTATATGTCAACCGTATCGCCAGGTTTGAAACCCTGTTCTTCGCTTTTCTTTAGCACTTCATCGAGCGCTGCCTTGAATCCTCGTGCTTTTCCAAACGGAACCATCTCGCCCTCATCATTTATGTAAATTGCAACTCTGATCTTCAACATCGAACCAACAAAGCCTGTGAATTTACTTACTCTCCCACCTTTAACGAGAAAGCTAAAGTCAGACACATAGAAGAACGCTCCGAATCTTTTCTCAGCCATTGCCTTTTGAAGTTCCTGTGCAGTTGTTTCAAGATCCGCTCCTTGGTTGAATAATTCTCTCGCAAATCTTGCCATTGGAGATATAGCCGTTGAAGCCTGTCTTGAATCAATGACTTTGACAGGAATATCAACTTCTTGAGCTGCTAAAGAAGCAGAATTAAATGTACCTGACATGTTGCTAGAAATGGTTATTACCAATATCCCGTCATAACCTTGCTGCTTAACTTCTTCGTATTTTGCCTTCCAGTCCTCAACAGTCGGTTGTGAACTTTTTGGCAATTCCATTGCATTTTTCAATTTTTCATAGAACTTTTTCAGTTCTTCAAAATCTCGTGTGTCGTCTTTTTCAGACGTTCCATCAGACCATATTAGATACAGTGGTACTATATCCACATCCCAAGATTCCATCTGTTCTTTTGGAAAGTCTGATGTACTATCCAAAAGAATCTTAAACTTTGCCATTGATTATACCCCCTTCTTCAAATCCACCATGAAGTTAAATAACTGACGAACATTGCTAATTCTCTCTAATTTTTCAGATTTCTCAGTCCTTGTTCTTGAAGCACTTTTGTATTCCGCCTTGGATGGTATGAGTATTGAATTTATTGGTAGTTTTCTTGCATTCTCTATCCTCTTGCCTATGTTTACCGTTGGCCTCACACTACCATCCAATCCTATCTCCCCTACCATAAATGTATTTCCTACATATACATCCAAAAAGGAGGAAAGAATTGCTCCCGCGATTGCAAGTTCGCAACCGGAATCCGTTATGTTTATGCCACCTGAAACGTTTATGTATATATCGTGAAAATCAAGTGGAATGTTCAAATGTCTTGACAGAACTGCTGAGATGATTATGATTTTCCTTACATCTACACCGTGTGATATTCTTCTACCAGAAGCCACCTTTACTCGCGATACAAGTGCTTGTATCTGAACATTGATGGGTCTACTGCCTTCGTATGCACTGGTTAAAACATTCCCCGGTGTCTCTGAGTAGTTTACCAATGTGTCATCTGATAAGCTTTCAAGGCCATTTTCTGTCATTTGAAAGACAGAGATTTCACCACTAGGCCCGTATCTGTTCTTTTGAACTCGAAGTATTCTGTAATCTGTAGTCCGCTCTCCTTCAAAGTACACGACGGTATCAACAACGTGTTCAACGAGTTTTGGCCCTGCAATTGCGCCTTCTTTTGTAACGTGTGCTATCAATAATGATGGTATGCCATATTTTTTTGAAAAAACCCTCACCTTTTCTACGACAGCTCTTATCTGCACAACTCCACCAATGGGGGACTCGATGTCCACACTGCTCAATGTCTGGATGGAATCTATCACTATCAGCTTCGCCCTTTGAACGTCTATTCCCTTCAAAACTTCTTCTATCTGCGTCTCAGATGAAAGCAAAATGCTTGGATTTCTTATCCCAAGTCTTTTTGCCCTTATGGCAATTTGAGATACACTCTCCTCGCCAGAAATATAGTACACCAATTTTTCCTTGTCATCTTTTACAATTGAAGCGCATATTTGTAGTGCTAGAGTGCTTTTCCCAACTCCTGGTTCACCACCCAGAAGTATGACCTGCCCTTTAACTATTCCGCTGGAAAGTATATCATCTAATGCTGATATATTTGTCTTAATCCTCGCATCTTCTAAATTCTCGTACGCTTGATTCACATCAACAAAACAGGGCTGAGATCTACTCACCCCCATCTCGCCACTTCTTATCGATTTAGATTCTGTGTCAATATCTTTCAACTGAAATTCTTTTGCCGTATTCCATTCACCACAAACCGGACATTTGCCGAACCATTTTGGCGATTCATATCCACATTTGTCGCAAACATAGACCATCTTTTGCTTTGCCATGATGGTTCCTTTCTTTTTAGAGTCTATTTTTCAACTTTCTGAGTTTCTTCCTTCTTCTGAACAACGAAATTAAGTTTTTCTCCCTCTGGAACGACAAGGACGTCACTTTCTGAGTCTATTTCCCCGCGCAATAATTCTTCAGCAAGGGGGTCTTCAATGTACCTTTGTATCGCTCTTTTCAGAGGTCGCGCACCGTAAATACTGTCATATCCAACGTTGACTAAGAATTCCTTTGCTTCAGGTGACAATACAAGATTTATCTCACGCTCAGAAAGCCTTGCTCGTATATCTCTGAGCAATATCTCTATGATCTGTTCAATGTGTTGCTTTGTGAGTTTATGGAAAACTATTATTTCATCTACTCGGTTTATAAATTCTGGTCTGAATACTTTCTTAACTTCTTCTATAACTTTGTCCTTCATTTCACTGAATTCTTGTTCATATGTCTCATTTTCAACGAAACCGAGGCTTTTTCTCGAGGATACGATCTCACTACCACCTATGTTACTTGTCATTATGACGATCGTGTTTCTGAAATCTACTATGTGACCTTGTGAATCAGTCAGCCTACCATCGTCCATTATCTGCAACAAGATATTGAAAACATCGGGGTGCGCCTTCTCTATTTCATCGAAGAGTATCACAGAGAATGGTCTTCTTCTCACCTTCTCTGTCAGCGCTCCGCCTTCTTCATATCCAACGTATCCCGGAGGTGCACCGATAAGTCTAGAAACAGAGAATTTTTCCATGTACTCGCTCATATCGAACCGTATAAGTGATTTCTCATCACCGAATAGGTATTCTGCTAACGCCTTCGCAAGTTCTGTTTTACCAACCCCCGTTGGTCCTAGGAACAAGAATGCCCCAACAGGTTTTCTTGGGTCTTTGAGTCCACTTCTTGCCCTTCTGATGGCACGTGCTATGGCATTTATTGCTTCTTCTTGACCAACTACACGTTCGTGAAGTGCCATTTCAAGTTTGAGTAATTTCTCTCTTTCGGTTTCTTCCAATTTCTTCAATGGTATACCGGTCCAACCAGCTACTACTTCCTCTATATCGGCTACATCTACCGTTACTATCTTTTCTTCGACCTCTTTCATCCAAGCAGTGTATTTTTCATTGTACTCTTCTTTCAGACTTTGCTCTCTAGTTTTGAGTTCTGCTGCCGTTTCGTAATTCTGACTTGAGACTGCTATTTCCTTTTCCTTCTTAACCGATTCAACCTTCAATTTTAGTAACTGAAGTTCACTAGGTATAACAAATAGTTTTAACCTCGCTCTAGCACCAGCTTCATCCAGCACGTCTATTGCTTTATCGGGCAAGAAATGGTCTGTTATGTACCTCTGCGAAAGGTAAACCGCTGCTTCTAATGAGTGATCTGTGTATGACACTTTATGATGCGATTCGTACTTTGGTTTTAAGCCCTTCAAGATTTCAACTGCCATCTGTGGCGTTGGTTCCTGCACGTATATTTTTTGGAATCTTCTTTCCAAAGCAGCATCTTTTTCTATGTATTTTCTATACTCGTCAGGCGTCGTTGCTCCTATACAGTGCAATTCTCCACGAGCTAACGCCGGTTTCAGTATGTTTGCAGCATCAACTGCCCCTTCTGCCGAACCTGCTCCAACGATCATATGCAACTCGTCTATGAAGAGTATTATATCCTTATTCCCTCTTACCACCTGCAACAATTTTTTCATGCGCTTTTCAAACTCACCACGGTATTTCGTTCCTGCTACCAGTGCTGCTACATCTAAGGAAAATATCGTTTTTCCCTTAAGTGGCTCGGGGACTTCGCCTTGAACTATCCTTTGAGCTAAACCTTCAACTATGGAACTCTTACCTACCCCGGGTTCACCGATTAGAACTGGATTGTTTTTCTTTCTTCTGACGAGTATTTGCATGACTCTTTCGATTTCATCTTCCCTGCCAATCACAGGGTCAAGTTCCCCTTTAACCGCTTGAGTAGTCAAATCAATACCAAATCCCTCCAGTTGCCGCACGGCTGGAGATATGGTTGACTCTTCAACCGAAGGTAGGGGTTGAGTATCATCTTCAAGGAACTCATCATCAGAAATATTTTCAGTGATTTCCTTCCTCAACGACTGGATGTTAATATTCAATTTCTTGAGGATATGTATTGCAATGCCTTCTCCTTCACGAAGAATGCCTAAGAGCAAATGTTCAGGATCTATTTTCTCGTTTCCTGTCATTCTTGCTTCTTCAAAAGCTATTTCCGTAACCTTTCTTGCCCTTGGCGTCATCTGAGGCGACATTATAAATCCACGCATTCCCATGCCAACTATAGATATTACTTCATTCTTCACTCTTGCGTATGTCAAACCATATTTCTCAAGAACTGCAGATAATGGTTTATCATTGAGTTTCAAGATTGCCAACAAGAGATGTTCGGTCCCAACATATGAGTGGCCAAGGTCTTTTGCTTCTTCTTGAGCTGTTACAAAAACTTTTGCGGATCTTTCAGAAAATCTGTCGAACATAGTCCTCACCTCCTAAATCACTTCGATTATACCATATCAAATCAAAAAAATAAAGCGAGGGTACATGTATGTTTACCCCCCCGCTTGATAAATTTAAACATCTAAAAGCATACTTAATACAAGGCAACACGTTGTACAATGAAGACTTAGTATAGATTAAATATATTTTTCTCTATGAATTCTTTGTTAAAATCGTAATCGTAATCTGAGAATATGGCCTTTCCCATGACGAACACTGTACCATTTCCATAATTGAACTTTGTTGCTAATACGACTTTATCAACGGGTGTCGAATCGTTTTTGTTGTCTGCATCCATCGTCGTTGCCGTATCAGAAGAGACGAGGATGTCTGCATTGCCATACACTATTATGGAACAAGTTGAGTAAAATCTCAATCCCTGAATCAGCACTTTGAAGTTCGAACCATAGTTGTTTACATCATCTATCACTTGATCGTCGTTGAATCGAACGGGTGCATTGAGATAATCTAAGATCATATTCATGTCTTCAGTATATCCACCGTTGCTGTAGTCACTCTTCGATGTTAATACCAAATTCCCACCATTTTTAACGAAGGTGGCAATTGTTTTCAATTCGTCATCTGAAAATTCCTTACCATTCATGATGACTAGATATTTACCATCTATGTTCTCGATTTTGTTTATGTATTGTGTCTCAAATCCGTTGTTTTTCAGTGCGTCTTGGAGTTTCTTGAGATCGTTTTTACCGTAGTCATTTCCATGCCCTTGGTCTATGTAAACAATCTTCTTGAATTCGTGCTTTAGGTTTGAGACAGACGAGTTTAAGGTGAATATTTCATAAAGTTCGTCTAGGCTCTCGATTATTATGGTATTCTCGATCTGTCCTTTGTATATATTCAAGAATTCAGTATCACTACCGGGAATTATGTATATCTTTCCTTGGAATGAATTGAGCCAATCTATTTCCATTGGCAAGAGGTCTTTGAAAAAGCTTAGTCCATCTTCTTTCGGGGTTGGGATGATGATTGCGTCAATTCCTTCGTAGTTTGCAAGTACTATATCAGAATAGACTACTTCATGACCATTACTTTGTAGAACATTTATAAACTGCATCACTTCAGGGGTAAAATCGTTTTCATGAAGCTTGTCTACAAGAACTGTAAGCCCAGTCTTTTCTGCTATTTCTATTTTCTTGGATTGTACTACTTCTCCATTGACAACAAATTTTATGTTATGTACTCCGGAAGCTAACTTGCCTAAGTTTAACTCTTTACTATAAACAATTTCATAAGGTTCTAGGTTAAATACCTCTAAATATACTTCCACATCATCCAATAGCACTTTAAGTGTAGAATTTGCTGTTTTATCAACGGAGTTGTATACATCGAATACAAGAAGAACACTCTGATTGATATTTGGTTTTTCAGGTCCCACTCTCACGTAGTTCACTTTCAACTGTTCTGATGTCTCAACCCATATTGGTGCAGATACGATCTCATCTCCGTCTTCCTGGACTATGTAGACAAAGTACCATTCAAAGCCATCAGGTACAGTTAGTTCTTTGGAGTAATCGAAAACATCTCCTAAATTGTATGCTTGATCAACGATGCCGCCCTGACTGACGATGGTCATGCTTGATACAGGGTCTTTGCTGTCTTGATAGCGAACATACAAATTGATGCTTGTTGCATCATTTATTATGCTTCCCATGATTGCATTATTACCGTAGAAGTAAAGTATTGCATTTCTATCCTCTGTTGCAAATGTTCTACCATTCCACAGCGCATCCATCAAGTCTTCGTATGTTAGTGATTTGGCTAGTATGCCAGTTCGTGATTCATTCGCACTGATCCAATTTTCTTTGTGATTATCTTGATTCGCTGTAGGACTGACATGCCATCCTCTATTAAGCGCTAGTATGTAGTTATTATACATCTCTTCGGAAATCGTATCGTTACTTGAAGAGTTGCCATTCCCAATTTCTATGAGATTTACATATCTATCAGCACTAGGTACAAACCAAAAGTCTTGGAAATTGCCGAAAGTTACCCCTGGATGGTTGAATTGGGCTAGTCTTTTGTGTTCAACTATCCATTCGTAAAAATCTTTCAAATCACCTTTTTCATCTCTACTTATGAATTCTAAGCTTTCATACACGTTGATGTGCCCAGAACCTGCGGTCCACTCAAACCCCTGAAATCCAACGAACTTTCCAGAAACGGTTGAGGCTCTTGCAGCTTTTTGTACTAACATCGTTTTTTGTTGACCATCGATCGGAATCTTCATAAAATAACAGTGATCAGTAACAGCAAGAAAATCTCCATAGTCCGTTGCATGCGTAAATGCTTGCTCAGGTGTACCTTTTCCATCAGAATACGATGTATGCGAGTGCAAATTTCCAAAAAAGATCTTGTAGTCATTATAATCACTTTGATATGTGCTCTGACCGATAACCAAAACACCGAGCAACAAAATCATGAAGAAAAAGAACCTTTTTTTATTCATAGACTCATCCCCCTTGTGTACATATGTGCATATAATAAGTAAACTACCCCCACCTATAGAGGTGGGGGCTTCGTGGTCAATACTCGTAACCGAGCAAGTTTCCCCACGCTCAAAGGGCTGTTCCTTCCCTAAAAAACAATCACATCGCTAATTTCACCAAGTTCTTTGCCGCATTTATATCTCTGTCATGTTTAGCACCACATTTTGGACATTGCCACTGCCTTATGGCTAAATTCTTTACATCTGGATTCTTTTGTCCACATTCGCTACATATCTGACTTGATGCATAGTCTTGTGGTGCTATTATTATTTCTCTCCCATACCAGGCAGCCTTATATTCTAACATCCTTCTAAACTCCGACCATGATACTTCACTTATTGCCTTTGCTAATCTGTGGTTTTGTTGCATGTTCCTTACCTTTAAGTCCTCTAAAACTATAACTTGGTTTTCGTTTATAATTTTAGAGGATACTTTGTGTAGAAAATCTTTTCTCTGATTAGCTACTTTTTCATGTAGTTTTGCAAGGTATAGCCTTGTCTTCTCATAATTCTTACTATCCTTTTGTTTTCTCGACAGCTCCCTTTGGACTTTCTTTATCCTCTTTTCTGCTTTGCTTAGCCACTTTGGATTTTCTATCTTTGTTCCATCTGATAATATTGCAAATTCCTTTATTCCCAAATCTATGCCTATTCTCCTATCAACTCTTGGCAACTTTTCTATTTCTTGTGTTTCTACAAGTATTGAAGCATAGTATTTCCCTGTAGCTGTCTTTGATATTGTTACTGATTTTATCTTACTTAGGTTCTGTGTTGTTTAACCTTTATCCTAGTTTCTAACTTCGGAACTTTTAGGAAACCATCTTCAAGTGTTACTGTCCCGTTTTGGTTATTCGTGGTATAAGACTGACGACCTTTCTTTTTCTTGTACTTGGGAAAGCATAACTTTGTATCTCTAAAGAAGTTTTATATATGCCTTTTCTAAATTTAATTGTGCATTGGCAAGCGCAAGGCTGTCTACCTCCTTTAGAAAAGTATATTCTTGTTTATATTGTGCTGGTGTATTGTTTAGCATTTTCCCTGTGTCTCTATATATTGTTTAATTACTTCATTTATATTATAATATGCTTCATAAAAATATCAACTGTTTGTCAATTCATCTTCCACCTGTAGAGGGTGGGAGATGAATTGATAAATTGGGTTAAATTATATCACACGTTGCGTTAGAACACAATTGCTTTTATGGGCAAATTGGTTCTTGACAGTGCTTTAGCTCTATGATAAAATCATACCGCTGTTTGTGAAACAGTACAAGTGGCGGCGTAGCTCAGAGGCTAGAGCAGATGATTCATAATCATCGTGTCAAGGGTTCGAGTCCCTTCGCCGCCACCAAGATTTTGGTAGTGAGCCAGCGTAGCTCAATCGGCAGAGCGACGCATTCGTAATGCGTAGGTTGAGGGTCCAAGTCCCTCCGCTGGCTCCAGAGCTGTCTTGGGTATGTGTCAGTATGGTTTTGATGAGATAATGGATTTGGTGGGGGACTCTGACAGAGTCCCTCGTTTTTATATCTCAACCCTTTATTATGAGCTCATTTAGTAAGTTCGCCTATCATTTGAACGATATTTGAATGGTATAATATTATGGAAAGTGATGAAAAGAGAGATAATCGCACAGTATTTACGTATTTGCTGACAAAAAGGAAGAAACAGTCTAGACTGAAGAGGTGTGCGCAATGGAGAAAATTGACTTTATTGATGTAGTTGATATCATTGTAAAAGCTGGTGACGGTGGTAATGGTGCAGTTACATTTCGACGTGAAAAATATATACCCTACGGTGGTCCAGATGGTGGTGATGGCGGAGACGGCGGTTTCGTTTTTCTGATCGCAGATCCTACACTTTCGACGTTATACCACTTGACCGAAAAGAAGAGGTACATTGCACAAAATGGTGAAAACGGTAGGAAGAAGAAGCAGAGTGGAAGAAATGGTAATGACATGGTTTTACGTGTTCCAATTGGGACTATCGTAAGAGACTTTGAAACAAGAGAGTTAATAGCTGATCTTGATGAACCCGGGAAATATTGTTGTGTTGCACGAGGAGGAAAAGGGGGAAGAGGAAACACCCATTTTAAGTCTCCTACAACTCAGGCACCAAAATTCGCCGAGCAAGGTGCAAAGGGTGAGGAAAGGATTATTCGCCTTGAACTGAAATTGCTTGCAGATGCTGGATTGATTGGATACCCAAACGTTGGTAAAAGCTCGATAATCTCTCGTATTAGTAACGCACGCCCGAAGGTAGCAGATTACCATTTTACTACACTTGTCCCAAGTCTTGGAGTAGTCTCAGTCGATAGTGCGTTGAACACATCTTTTGTAATCGCAGATGTTCCTGGTTTGATCAAAGGTGCAAGCCAAGGCAAGGGATTAGGTAACATATTTCTTAAACACGTAGAACGGTGTGAAGTTATAGTTCATGTACTAGACATATCGGGTAGTGAGGGAAGAGATCCATTACAAGATTATTTTGACATACGAGAAGAGCTTGAGTTCTTCAACAAAGAGCTTGCAAATAAGCCTGAGATAATTGTCGGCAACAAAGCAGATCTTTTAGACCAAGGTGAATTGGAAAGAGTGAAAAGCAGGCTAGAAGGCAAATTAGCAAGAAGTTTGATGCCTGTTTCGGCAGTTACAGGAACTGGATTAAATGAACTGAAACATGTGATCTGGGATATCATACGTGAGAGTAAGAAGTTGTTCTCAGGTACGTTGGATCTTTCTACGATCGAGTTTGAAAAGCCTGAACCCATCAGAATTACGATGCCTGACAGAGTCGATATAAGAATTATACGAAATGATAGAGGCGAATTCGAGATCGTAAGCGAGTACATAAGAAAGTACATCGAGAAATACAGGATGGATGCAAAGTATCTGTTGGACGATATACTGGAAATACTTCAGAAAAACGGTTTAGATGAGAAACTAAGACAGGCTGGTGCAAAAGATGGAGATACTGCATGGCTTGAGGGAATTGAGTTCACTTTCAAAGAGTAAATCAGCAGTCATTTATGGTGGTTCTTTCAATCCACCGCATATTGGTCACATTGCCATACTAAGCTATGCACTCGATTTCTTTGACGCAGATTTCTATATTGTTCCTACTAGAACGCCTCCTCATAAGAAGGTTGATGTACCGTTTAATAAACGATTCGACTGGGCTGCAAAGACTTTTAGTATCTATGATCTAGACAACTTATTCATAACGGATATGGAAAACTATATAGAGGGTACAAATTATGCCATCAAGAATGTTGAATATTTCACTAGGTATTATGAAGATGTGATTTTACTTGTTGGCGAGGACGCACTTGGAAGTATCGAGAGCTGGTATGAATATGAGAAGTTGTTAGGAATTGCTAAGTTGGCAGTGTATCCCAGAACGAGAGAAGGTAGCCTCTACAAACGTGGTAAATCAGTCCTCGGCGCATTGTATTCGAGGATTATAGGGTTGGATTTTCCTTTGTTTGAGGTTTCCTCGTCTGCCATACGCGAAAGAGTTCGAAATGGGAAAAGCATAATCGGTTTGGTACCGGAATGTATAAGGAAAGACGTCGAAAAAGTTTACATAGCAGAAAGTAAGATTTCCAAGGGAGGAACACAGATTTGACAGAGAGTTTCTTGCCTGGTAAAGTAGGATTGGCACCAATGGCTGGGATAACGGATTATCCTTTTAGAAAAATATGTTTTGAATATGGTGCTTCTTTTGCATTTACCGAGATGTTAAGTGCTAAAAGCGTACTACTCAACCTTAAGATCAATGAGAAGTATTTCCCAAGAACGGATGAAAGAAGAAAGACGGGCATTCAATTATTCGGTTCAGATCCCATAGAATTAGCTGAGGCAGCACGTATAGTTGAAGGAAAGGCGCTATGGATCGATTTAAATGCAGGTTGTCCGGCAACCAAGGTTGTTAAAAGAAGTGCAGGTAGTGCGTTGCTAAGAGACCTTAACCATCTCAAGCTCGTTGTAAGAGAAATGAGAAAAACAACACATAAGCTCTCTGTGAAAACCAGAATTGGCTGGGAGAAAAACGAATTTGAGCGGATCTATAATATTCTCGTGGGAGAGGGTGTTGATGCAATCTTTGTTCATGGAAGAACTGCGAAACAGATGTATGCGGGTAAACCTATTTGGGATGTTTATAACAATGGCGATGTCCCAATATATTTGAGCGGGGATATCTATACACCTGAGGATGTCAAGACAGCTACTGAAGTATCTGGTGCAGATGGAGTGGTAGTAGCACGGGGCAGTATTGGAAATCCTTGGATATTCCTGATATCAAATGACGATAGGTTTGATGCTGGCTTTGTAACTTTAGCAGAGAAACTCAAGACGATTCTAAGACATTTGGATTACCTTGAAGAAGAGTATGGAGATCATGGTGCTCTGGTATTTAGAGGGTTTATTGCAGGTTACACGAAGAACCTGACTAGAGCAAGAGAATTTAGGGTCCATGCAATGACTTTGAAGTGTATCGATGAACTGAAGAAAGCTTTCGTCGATTACTTTGCAAACATCGAATCTGAGCAATCGGAGGTAGCATATGATGGCAAGAATATATTTGGTTAGACATGGTAGCACCGAATGGAATGAGAAAAGGTTATGGCAAGGAGTTGTAGATACAGAACTTTCGGAAAGAGGTACCGATGAGATAAGGAAATTAGGAGTTTTTTTCAGAGGCAAGAACATAGATATGATATTATCAAGCCCTATGAAAAGAGCATTACAGTCTGCTAGAATTATAGCGTCTGAAATAGGTTATGACCATAATAAGATAGTCATTGATGATAGATTGAAAGAGTGCGAGATTAGGCTCTGGAATGGCAAGACAAATGAGGAAATCGACAGATTATACGCCACACAATTTCAAAGTTGGTTTACTAATCTGCATTCAGATATTGAAGGAGTTGAGCCCCTTGGAAATGTTCAGAAGCGCATGTACGATTTTCTAGAGAGTATGATTGTTCACTTTACTAACAAAAATGTTATAATTGTCTCGCATGCAATTGCAATAAGAATGTTGATCAGCAAAATTCTTAACACAACACCACCTAACCACGTGAATTTCTCTCTAGATAACGGTTCTGTAAGTTCGCTGATCTACAGTGGAGATAAAGTAAGAGTCAGCCTTCTGAACTACACTCATGATTTGCTCTAAGAATTGTAAATGGAAAATGGATAAGAGAAGGGGGTAATTCTATTGAAAATAGTGATGATTCTGATAGGCTTTCTGTTTTTGACATACATAGGAACTAAGATATTGCCCTTGAAACTGAAGTACGCGAACATATTCTTTGTTTTATCGTTGGTAACACATGTGCTTGCTTCCTTTTCTCTATCCTATACCTTCCTAACAATATCGATAGTGTTTATTGGTATCTTTTTTTTGGTACTACTTTATATGTTTGGGCTTTAAATCTTTAATAGTGATTACAAATGACTGCAAGTGTTGACCAGGAAAATTATACGGGAGTGATTACAAATTGCCAGGAAGCTCTGTTAGCATCGTTGAAGTTGACAAGTACTTCGGAGATTTTCATGTCTTAAAAAACGTAAGCCTTGAAATCGAAGAAAATGAGTTTTTTTCACTACTTGGACCATCCGGATGCGGAAAGACGACTTTGTTACGTATAATAGCTGGTTTGGAGGATGTTGATGACGGCGATGTTTTACTGGATGATAAGAGCATACTAGATTTACCGCCTCATAGAAGACCGGTAAACACGATATTTCAAAACTACGCTCTTTTCCCCCATCTGAACGTGTATGAAAATATAGCTTTTCCGCTAAGATTGAAGAAAATGAGTGAACCAGAGATCAAAAGGCGAGTTGAGTGGTTACTCAACCTCGTTCATCTTGAAGAACATGCAAAAAAGAAACCTGTACAACTTTCTGGTGGACAGAAACAGAGAGTATCACTTGCGCGAGCGTTAGCGAACGAACCAAAGGTTCTTCTATTAGACGAACCTGTGAGTGCCCTTGACGCCAAACTGAGGCAGGAATTGCTCATTGAACTAGATAATCTGCACGATAGAGTGGGTATCACATTCATATATGTCACACATGATCAAGCCGAGGCTATCAGCATTTCTGATCATGTTGCCGTTATGAACAACGGTGTTGTTGTACAATATGGAACCCCTTATGAGATTTATGAGAGTCCTGCAGATTCGTTCGTCGCAACCTTCATAGGGGAGAGTAATCTCATGAAGGGCGAAGTTACAGCAATTCTATCCGATGAATACATAGTTGTTGATTTTCCATCCCTTGGCAGAGTAATCTGTTACCAAGACAAACCAGTAAATATCGGCGATACTGTACTGATAACATTGCGTCCAGAAAAGATCCGTGTCATGCATAACAAACCTACTGTTTCGGAAGAAATTCCTGAAAACGTAGTTCATGGGATAGTTGATGAAGTTATCTATATGGGGTACCAAACTAAGTATTTCATCAAGCTAGACGCAGGGTATATTCTGAAAGTGTATAAACAGCACGTAAGCTATCTCCTAGATGAAAGAATAATCAAGTGGAAAGATGAAGTCTTCCTCTACTGGGATCCAGATGATAGTTTCATAGTGGAGGTTGAAACGAATTGAATTCAAAACACAAAGAAATCGAAGCAGTATTAGAAAAGAAAAGTGGTTATGAAAAGTACGGTAATGTTTATCTCTTTTGGTTAGTAGTTTTCTTTGTTGTTCCTGTATTAGTCATCTTGGCTTACAGTTTCTTAACCAGAGATTATCAAGGCGGTGTAATTTTCAAGTTTTCTCTACAAGGTTACAAGGACATATTCAACATCAATTACTTAACCGTTTTCTTGCGTACTGTTGTGATTTCTCTCTTTGCAGCAGCAATATGTATTGCAATAGCAATTCCAGTCTCTTACTATATAGCATATAGTAGATTTAAGGACTTTCTGTTACTACTCATCATCATACCTTTCTGGACAAATTCACTGATAAGAATATATGCTTGGATTTTCATACTAGGAAACAACGGTCTTGTAAATCAATTTCTCATTAATTCAGGACTTGTAAATTCATATGTAAGATTCATCTACAACAACGGAGCAGTGCTTTTGATACTTGTTTACACATATCTTCCCTTTGCAATATTGCCGTTGTTTTCCTCTATAGAAAGACTTGAAAATCAGCTATTCGAGGCTGCCATGGACCTGGGATGTACAAAAAGACAGGTATTTTTCAAAGTCTTGTTGCCTAATATAAAGCAAGGTATTGTTTCTGCATTTGTGTTTGTTTTTATTCCTTCACTGGGAACGTATGCCGTTCCTGAACTGGTTGGTGGGAAGAATTCTCGTTTGATTGGTAATGAGATAGCTAGGCAGTTGAATATAGCTAAGAATTGGCCAGCTGCCGCTGCCATATCTTCGATCTTGCTTGTCCTAACAATTATAGCTGTTATAGTCTTCATATATGGGGGCGAGAAACGTGAAGCCAGGTAGATTTACACGGATAATTACAGTACTAGCTATATTGTTTTTCTATCTACCTATAGCAGTTGTTGTCGTCTTTTCCTTCAACTCTTCGAAATCACCTGAGTGGACAGGATTCAGTCTAAAATGGTATTACCAGTTATTTACCTCGTCTGGCCATATTTGGAGGACTTTTCTTAATTCAGTCATAGTTGGTGTATCGGCAAGTGCTGTTTCTGTTGTCATAGGCACATTGGGGGCAATTTCTATGTATCTGGGATCCAAGAAATTCAAACAAATGATGTGGATGACAACATATATACCATTTACAGTCCCCGACATAATAATTGGTGTATCTTTATTGATATTCTTTACTACACTTCATATTAGATTAAGCCTTTTTACGATTTTCATAGCACACGTGACATTCAGTATACCCTACACTATGATGATCGTGTTAACAAGGCTACAAGATTTCGATAAATCAGTTATTGAAGCTTCATACGACTTAGGCGCTACAAAACTCGTAGCTCTTAGAAAGGTTATTGTCCCTATTGCTATGCCTGGCATAATAGCAGCATTTTTCATGGCATTTACCCTCTCAATTGACGATTTTGTTATAACGTTCTTCGTTGCAGGACCTAGTTCTACAACTTTACCACTTCAGATATTTTCCATGGTAAGATTTGGCATTTCTCCTGTAATAAACGCAATTTCAACTCTTTTACTCCTTGGAACGATTTTCATGAGCATTGTACTGAAAAGGTACGTGAGGTATATAATATGATTGTAACTAAGCAAAATATGTAAGGAAAATCGATGCTTAGTAGGAGGTGCAAAGTATGAATGATGATATCAAGAAGTATGTAGAAAGAGTAAAGAGAGCAACGGAGTATCTAAAAAACAAAATTAAGGAAATTCCAGAAATTTGTATAGTGCTTGGCTCAGGTCTGCAAGTCATTGCAGATAGTGCCGAAAATGTACAGAAAATATCGTACAAAGATATCCCAGAATTCCCTATTTCAACAGCGCCAGGTCACAAAGGAGAACTAATATTCGGTAAGTTGAATGGTAAAAATGTTGCATTGATGAATGGAAGGTTCCACTATTACGAAGGCTATCATATGAGGGATGTTACCTTTGGAATTAGAGTAATGCAAGAACTTGGTGTTAAGTACATATTCCTTACAAATGCAGCTGGCGGGTTGAATCCAGATTATGAAGTCGGAAGACCGATGATAATAAAAGATCATATAAACATGATGGGAGATAACCCACTCATTGGGCCAAACATTGATGAGTGGGGGCCGAGATTTCCTGATATGTCCAATGCATATGATAAAGACTTGAGAGAACTCGCAAAGAATGTTGCTGCGGAATTAGGTATACCCGTCTATGAAGGGGTATATATTGCTGTTGCAGGTCCGAACTTTGAAACCCCATCTGAATTGAGAATGCTAAGATGGATGGGTGCAGACGCAGTTGGAATGTCTACAGTTCCAGAAGTCATAGCCGCTGCGCATCGCGGAACAAAAGTACTTGCCATATCTGCGATTACAGACAGAGCTGTGCCTGATGATCTCCAACCACTTACTGGAGAAGAAGTCTTGGAAGTCGCAAATAGAACAGGACAACTGATATCAAAGATATTATCCGAAATAGTAAAAAGACTGTAGCTTTTCGGAACATATCATCTTTTTGGTGTAAGGAGGATGCATATGTCGATAAAGAATAGGCTTATTTTATTGTCAATATTATTGGTAACGGTTCCATTAACTTTATCTCTGATCTTCACAGTTGTAAATCTTTCTAGGGAGAGTACGAGAATTGAAGAAGAAGTAAACAATCAGATTGGAGATCCGAAAGTCATTTTCAAAGACTTCTTTGACACCTTTTCAGCAGAACTGGATAAGCATATAAACGACTACAATGAAAAGCTTAAAGCTTCTGTTGAGGGACAAAAAGCAACTGTTGAGAAGGCTTTTGAAGAGGTTTATCTTTCAACTCTGGAAAAGGAAATTCAATCTGTAGGAAATATAACAGATAATTTTATAAAAGATAGGATCAGCACTATCGAGAATATCGTTAAAATCGCTGCCACAACGAAGGACGTGATGAATGCTTCTAACCTCAAGAGCCTTGATGTAACTACTAAAAGAGCTCTGCTAAACAACTTTGTTGAAAGAGGGTTATTTGATTATATCGCGCTTTGGACCATAGATAATCAGGAACCAAAGTTAAAACTAAGGCCTTACATGTCTATCAACTCGGGTTTTTTGGTAGAGTATGCTTACTCTATGGCGCCGGGTGTTTCGGCAGTACTCTACAAGGAACCTGAGTTTATTGAACCGTTGTATGAAAGAATAGAAAGAATCCTTGCCTCACCATCAGTTTCTGCCGAAACATTTCCACATGTTGGAGAATCAGAGTTGTATCTTATAGCTGTGCAACCTGTCATGCATCCTCAACTTGGTAACACTGTAACTGGGTTCATTATTGCGGCAGCAAGATTGGGTAATGACTTTCTTGACGAAATAAAAAGACTAACAAATGCTGATTTGACGATCTATATCGGTGGAAAGGCATATGCTACAACAAGGACAGATGAGAATGGTGAAAGGAGAGTTCAGGTAGATGAGCCTCTGGAAGAAAAGTATACCTTTAGTGTAGGAAATGAAGAGTACATGGCAATCAAGGAGATATTCACTATAGCTGGCAACAATTTAGGAAGTCTTGAAATAGCTTTGAAGCGTGAAAGCATCGAGTCACAATTTGTAATCCCGGAACCGGAGAAATTTGCATTGCCTGAAATAGCATTACCAAAAATTGATGTAAACGTAGATCTGAATTTAGGAAGAGTAGTAATCTTGAATGTTATCATTGGTCTAGTAATATTAGGCATTGCACTTGCAATTTCTGTGCCACTGATCAACTCAGTTTCAAGGGAGATTGTAAATTCAGCTGGTTTGATCGAAAAGTTTTCGAATGGAGAGCTTATAACTGTAGACGTTAAGGCTACAGGCGAGTTTGAAAGTGTTATCAGGTCTTTGAAAAGGCTTTCCGAGAACTTGAGGAATTATGCCAGTGACATGAAGGCAAGCTCAACATCATTAAATGATGAGGTTGATCGGATCATAAGAACAAACGATATGCTTAGAAATTCTGTCGATAATTTCACAAATTTCGTTAATAACTACATTACAAGTGTGGACGAAATCAAGGTAAAGATAGAAGCTTTAGAAGCAACTCTGAATGATTCGGTTTCAAGTAACGATAGATTAGCAAATCAGTTGTCAAAACTATTGGATGATATCGAACTTACTCAGGGTGAAATTTTGAAAAATGTTGTGTTAATAGAGGAAATGAATGAATCTGTTAATTCAAATATAGAAGTGTTTGAAAAGTTCAGTATCACTGTGAAAAGGACAATTGATAAATTCTCGAAGATAAGAGACGCTATTACAAATATTCAAAATGTAGCTTCACAAACCAATCTCCTTGCACTCAACGCTGCTATTGAAGCGGCAAGAGCAGGGGAAGCAGGTCGAGGATTTGCAGTAGTTGCGGATGAAGTGATGAAGCTTTCTGTGCAGATTAACGAACTTTCCAAGAACTTGGTGAAAGATGTCGATACCTACACAGGCGATCTAAAGGAACTTGATGACTTATATGAAAAGTCTGGAGAGAAATTCCAAAAACTTCAAACAGCTAACGATGAATTTTCTTCTAATTATTACTCGGTTATAGAAAAGGTACAAGGCATAGGAACTGTGAGTGCGCAAGTTAATGAGCAGATTCAGGACAATATCAGAGCTTTTTCTGAGATCGAAAAACTGATGAGCGAGGTTTCGAATTCTGTAGAAGTTTCCTCCCGAAAACTTAGTGAGTTCCACGAAGAGTTTACCAATATAACAAGGTTATTTGACGAGCTTTCCTCGAGTTCGGAAAAGCTGAAGGATATGGCTGTTAGAATGCAGGAAATAGCTTTGTGGTTCAAGTAATCGACGCCTTAATTCCCACGGATTTCTGAGCAAAGTAAGGACAAAAGAGAGAATGATGGTCCCTAAGTTTGGGTCAAATTCCTATTCGAAGGGACCATCTTTTTTTAGACCACAACTTATGATATAATTTAGAATTGTAAAGGGAGTTAAATAATCACATTGGTTGTAAAACTAGGAGATTTCAACAAGATCTTCTGTGTAGGTAATGATAAAAAGTTAAAACTTAGAGGTGAGAGTTTTGAACGATAGAGATACCATAGCAGCTATTTCCACACCTTACGGAACAGGTGCAATAGCTATTGTTAGGATTAGTGGACCTGAATCATTAAACGTTGTTTCAAAGAGCATTAGGAAAGGTATAAAGGCTGAGAGAAAACTCCATCGTCGCGATTTTCTCGATAATGATGGAGAGTTAATTGATGAGGTATTGGTGTCTTATTTCAAGGCACCAAGGAGTTATACAGGTGAAGATATGGTTGAAATATATTGTCATGGTGGAGTATTAGTCACAAATAAAACACTGGACACACTGCTTTCAAATGGAGCGCGCTTGGCTGTTAATGGAGAGTTTACAAGAAGGGCTTTTCTAAATGGAAAGATGGACCTGTTGAAAGCTGAGGCAATACTTCATGTTATAGAAGCAAAGAGTGAGAGCGCCCTTAAGTTGGCTTTGGGAAATTTGAAAGGCAAGCTTTCTGATGAAATGGAGTTGTTGAGAAGCAAACTCATAGATGTTCTCTCCAGAATTGAAGTATCAATCGACTACAGTGATGATGTAATAATCTCTGATAAGGAAATACTTGACGGTCTAACGGAAATCAATAGATTTCTGTCGAATAAGATCAAGCATGCCGACCGTGGTTTGCATATTTCTACAGGAGTTACTATGACAATTGTTGGAAAACCAAATGTTGGGAAAAGCACCCTTTTAAATAAGTTACTTGCTGAAGATAGGGCTATCGTAACTGAGATCCCAGGCACTACGAGGGATATAATAAGGGGTGAGGTTAAGATACAAGGCACGCATTTTATCATATCAGATACAGCTGGTATCAGGAGAACTGAGGACAAAATAGAAAAGATAGGCATAGAGAAAGCTTTGAAAGAAGCGAAGAAGTCAGACATCATACTCTTTGTACTGGATGCTACAACAGGCTTTACAGACGAAGATGAGTATATACTTAGTGTAATCAAATCTAGCAACTTCATACCTGTGTGGAATAAGAGGGACGTTGGAATAAATTTCTTAGAAATAGGTGAGGATGTCCACATAAGTGCTTCAACAGGTTGGGGCTTAAGAGGATTAGAAGAGGTCATCATAAAAAAGGTTGGTCCTCTTATCAGCGATGGTGAACTGGCACACATCATCAGTGAGAGACAACTGGAGTACTTAAAAAGAATACATTTATACATTAAAAACTCCATAGACGTATTAAGTCAAGGATATCCTGTAGACATCGTTTCAGTTGACATAAGACAAGCTTTAAGCGAACTTGACGAATTATCTGGAAAGAATTTTACAGAAGATTTGCTTGACAATATATTCTCCAATTTCTGCGTCGGTAAGTAGGAAACAAAAAAGCGGGCCACTTTTTTGACCCGCATAAAGCCGTGGGGGGTGTATCTCAAGGGGGATAGGGGGTTCTCTAAAAAAGATTGTATCATTATTTATGTTAAATTATCAGTGCTCTTCACCGTACTATTTCCATACAATTCTGTTACGTAGTCTTTTCCATAGAAGTAGTACCTTTATTCATGTCCAATATTTTAGACTAGGTATAGTTGAGAATCGTTCAAGTATTTTGAAAATTAGTTTGGTTTTTTAGAGGTGATTTTGTGAACACCGATATTATAGTAGCTCTATTAGTTGTTGCTATAGTTTTTTTGATGATTATTCCTATACCGAATTTTTTATTGGACTTCTTTCAGCTTCTGAACGTATCTTTGTCGTTAGTCATATTGTTCTCCACCATGTACATTGCTAATGCACTTGAACTCGCTTCATTTCCTACCATTTTGTTGATCATAACCATATTTCGACTTGCTTTGAATGTCGCCTCTACTAGGGCGATACTTTTGCAGGGACCAAAGTTTGGTGGAAAGGTTATTCAGGCTTTTGGAAACTTCGTTGTTGGCGGAAATTATGTTGTAGGTATTGTTGTTTTCTTGATATTAGTGATTATCCAATTCATAGTTATTACGAGAGGTTCAGAACGTATTGCAGAAGTTGCCGCACGTTTCACATTAGATGCCATGCCAGGTAAACAGATGAGTGTTGATGCAGATCTAAATGCAGGTTTAATCACAGAAGATGAGGCGAGACACAGAAGAGAGCAAATAAGAAGAGAGGCCGACTTTTATGGTGCAATGGACGGTGCCTCAAAGTTTGTCCGTGGTGATGCAATCGCAAGTATAATTATTACACTAGTGAATAGCATCGGTGGTATAATTATCGGTGTTTTAATGCACCAAATGGGTTTTGCGGATGCTGCAAAAACTTTCTTGTTGTATACTGTTGGTGATGGATTGGTTAGTCAAATCCCAGCTTTGATGGTATCTACTGCTACAGGTATACTGGTATCGCGAAGTGCAACAGAAGATAATCTTGGTGCAGAACTGATCAAAGAACTGAGCAGTGAGAAAAGGGTTATCATATTAACTGGTAGCGTGGTTATATTCCTCGGTTTGTTTACACCTCTGCCAACTTTGACTAGCTTACTGATAGGTGGACTTTTTATCATTGCGGGGGTCATGATAAGGAAAGAAAAAGTGGCGCAACCTGAAGCTGGTCCAGCTGCTGGAGTAGGAGGAGTTATACCTACTGCACCGTCAGGTCCCATCTTGTCAACACCTGAAGAAGTTGCTGAAGTTATACAATCCGATACTGTTGAGATAAATATCGGATACGGACTTCTCCCTTTAGCAGATCTTTCACAAGGCGGTGATATACTAGAGAGGCTCACGATGATAAGGCGACAACTTGCCCAAGAGTTAGGCTTGGTATTGTCACCAATAAGAGTTAGAGATAGTGTGATACTTAAACCGAATGAATATGCTATATTTATAAGAGGTGCCGAGGTTTCAAGATATGAGCTTATACCAAATAGATTGTTGGCAATAAACCCAGGATTTGTCACCGAAAAAATCGCTGGTATAGAAGTAAAAGAACCTGCTTTTGGATTGGAAGCCTTTTGGATAGACGAAAGCAAGAAGAATGAGGCTGTTCAAAAAGGATATACCATAGTTGACCCACCAACTGTTTTTGCAACACATGTGACAGAAGTCCTGAGGAAATACGCTCCAGAATTGTTAGGAAACAAAGAATATCAGCTATTGGTAGATGGTTTGAGAAGTAAGTTCGATAGGTTGGTTGATGATGTATTCAGTTCTGCCAAGCCAACAGTCGTTAAGAAAGTCCTTCAGGAGTTGCTTAATGAAGGGATTTCAATCAGGAATTTGTCATTCATTTTCGAGTTAATTTTAGACAATGTCGAAAAAGCAAGAGATATAGAGAGCTTAACAGAATATGTGAGAAGAGGATTGAAACGTCAAATCGCAACAAAGTTGTTAGCAGCCGACAAGCAAATTCATGCAATAGCACTTGATAGCGACCTGGAGAGGATACTTACAGAATCTATTACGGAAGGCGAACAGGGGAGATTTCTTAATGTGAATCCACAGATAATGCGTGAAATAATCGAAAAAATTTCTCAAGAACTCGAGAAACTCATGAGAAAAGGCTATCCACCTGTTCTAATTGTGTCTAGTAGCATCAGACCATATTTGGCAAAAATGGTACTGAGGTTCATACCAGGTGTATCTGTCATTTCATTTGAAGAGGTGCCAGAAGATATCAGTTTGTCAATTGAAGGTGTGGTGAGGATATGATAGTAAAGAAGTATGTAGTCAACGATATAAAGGAAGCATTTGAGAAGATAAGAGTCGAGCTTGGAAAAGATGCAGTCATTCTCAGCACACGAAAGGTTAAAAAAGGTGGCTTCCTAGGCATAGGTGCCAAGACATACATCGAGGTCACTGCTGCAGTAGAAGATAAGAAAGTACAACAATCAGATGAGAAGGGGCAAATATATAAACTGCAAGAGATACTCTCAAAGAATAGACAAGATACACAGTCTACCGATGATTTAAACGAACTAAAGAAAATGATGGTAGAATTGAAGTCCATGATATCCGTACAAAAGTCAAATGAACCACAATGGACGCAAGATTTCAGAAGGGCGTTGCAAAGACAAGATATTGACGAAAGTATAGAAGATAAACTTGTCGAATATGCAAGAATGAAATATCAAGAACTAGATTTTTCAAATGATAACACAAGGCTAATTCTCTCTGAAATGTTTCTACCATTCATCAATACATCAGTTCCAGAATTAAAGGGAAGAGTACTGTTCGCTGGTCCTACGGGAGTAGGTAAGACAACAACAATTGCCAAGATAGCCGCAAGATTGAAACTAACTGAACACAAAAGAATTGCAATAATAACTCTTGATACCTACAGGATTGCTGCTGTAGACCAACTTAAAACTTATGCTATGCTTTTAGATGTCCCCATAAGGGTTGCTTACACACCAAAAGAGGCAAAGCTGGAAGTTGAGGCACTAACTGATTATGATGTGGTTTTGATTGACACCGCTGGGCGGAGCCAGAAAAACGAAATGCATATGACCGAGGTCAAGGCAATGTCTGAGGTAGTAAATCCTGATTATCTGTTTTTGGTTGTTGGAATGCAGTACAGAAAAGAAGATGTGAAAGAGATCATGCAGAAATTCTCAATCCTTAGTCCAACCCATGTTGTACTGTCTAAAATGGATGAAACCTCGGCACTTGGTCACTTTCTAAATGTACCTTTCTTCTTGAATGTGCCTATTGCTTTTATCACCAATGGTCAAAGAGTGCCTGATGATATAATAGAGGCAAACAATCGTGAACTCGCTGTTTTGATCTCACGAGAGGTGTTGAAATATGCAAGACCAAGCCAGTAAGTTGAAAAGTAGCCAAGTAGTTGCAGTTATAAGTGGAAAAGGGGGAGTAGGTAAAACTCTTATAGCGACAAATATAGCTGCCACATTCGTAGAAAATGGCAAGAAAGCGCTAGTACTCGACGCAGATGTTGGTTTTACAAATGCAGATATACTTCTTGGTGCATTTCCGAAGTTTAGTATCAAGGATTTTGTTAATCGTACATGTTCGGTCGATGATCTTGTAACTCGTACTGTTTATGGTGTTGACTTAGTATCTCTTGGTGGAGATGTTATCGATATTCTAACGGTTAGTGAAGCAGTTCTAAAGGATTTTGCAACCCATTTTCTCAAGTTGCTCGACAATTACGATGTTGTCGTAATGGATATGCCACCTGGTTTTTCGGAAAGCTACATGCCATTTTTGGCACTCGCCGATGATTTCATAGTAATGAGCACCATTGAACCAACTTCGATTGTAAATACGTATACAATTGTTAAATTGTTGAGCATAAAAGGGATCAGTGGCGAGAGTATCCACTTGGTCGCAAATATGGTTCAGGACGTAAAAGAAGCAGGAAAACTCATGAACAGATTTTCTGAAGTTGTTGAGAAATTTGTGAATAACAAAGTGAACTCAATAACCATCGTAAAAGAGCATCCATTAGTAGAGAAAAGTATCCGTAACAGAGAGCTGTTCGTGAGGAAACACAGGAACATCCAGCCCTCGTTTTCTATAACACGGTTGGTTTCAATTTTGCTTAAGACTTCCAATAACACAAAAGATAAAAATGAGCAACAAAAGGTTCTGGAAAGATTCTTAAATTTCTTTAGAGGTGCAGCTAGATGACTCTTGAAGAATACGTAAACGTTAATCTGAAAAATATCGTGATAAGAGGATTTGGAAGAGAATCAGCAGAGTATACTTTGAAACTTAGAGAAATAAGGGGGCGACAGTTTAGGGTTGCCTTTATTGTTCTTGTAGAAGCTCCTGAAATATTGCGAATAGATATACCTATCGAAGGTTTTGTCTTGACACTAATAGGAAAACTAATGGAAAAACAAGAAGAGGATTTTCTTTACTCAGTTTTTGATAAAGCAGGCATTCTGCAGAGAAGGACTAAGCCTAGGTACGCATCGTTTGAAAAATGTAGCATCTCGGGGTTTGAATCCTTGATCATCGATGTATCAGAGAACGGGTTTCAAGGTATATCTGAGTATAAGCCAAGTTTGAAGGAAACAATAGAAATTGCTCTATCAAATAGCTTGGAAACAGGTACTGTTATGTGGATGGTTGAGGAAGAAGAATGTTATAGATTTGGCGTCTATATACAAACCCCTTCGGACAACTGGGAGAGTATCTATGAGAAATACCGTAGTATAGGGGAGAAGTTGTAATGGCATACGTAGAGATCGTTGATTCCGGGAAGACGCTAAAAATAGGTCTACCTGCAGTTATCAATATCATTTTTGATAAGGAATTGGAGGGAATATACAAAAGCAATGTTGTGGATATAGATTTTGGAAATAAGATAATGTTCTTGTCGATACCATCTATAAAAGGGAGATTCATACCTATACCTAAAGGTGTTAGGATGACGGTCAGCCTTTTCGATAGATCTTCCATATATGAGTTTGATACAATATCGCTTGGTATTACAAAGATCGACAATATATATGTAATTCCAGTCCCTTTTCCTGAGTCGGTTCGGAAAACGGAGCGTAGAAGATTTGTTCGGATCGAAGTGTTTTTAGAAGGAAGGCTTTACTTATCTCCCGAGCAAGATGCGGAGTCTTTTCCTTTTACAACGAAGAACATAAGTGCTGGTGGAATAATGCTCATAACAAGAAAATACCTGAACGTGGAAGACATAATCTACATTGATTTAACGTTAAGCAGTGATTTGTCTTTCAACAGGCAAAAGTCGAAGATTGCGAGAAGAGATGAGCATACGGAAGAGGGGTTCATATATGGTGTACAATTTCTTGATCTTTCGGTAGCTTTGGAGACGAAGTTGGTTAGATTCATATTTCAGAGGGAACTGAAAATGAAAAACATGAAAAAGTAGGTAACTCATCGAATTATCAACAAAAGAGAGGAGGTTAATGAATGTTAGAAAAACTTGGTGAAACACAACTCGATGCGATAAAAGAAGTTGGTAATATAGGTACTGGAAATGCTGCAACTGCATTATCAATGATGTTAGATAAAAAAGTTAGTATTTCTATTCCACAAGTAAAAGTAATCCCAATATCAAAAATACCTTTCCTATTTGACGAACCTGAAGAAGTTGTCTGTGCAGTTAGAATGGGGTTGAAAGAAGAAATGACAGGTGAAATACTTCTTATCTTCGAATCACAGACTGTTAAAATAATTGCTAAGGCATTAACAGGGATAGAGGTTACTGATATAACAGAGTTGGATGAATTCACTAGTTCGATGTTCAAGGAAATTGGAAACATAATGTGTGGTTCTTATGTCACCTCGCTTGCAGCTTTCACGAATTTATTTATTAACCCGGAACCACCTGAGCTTACAACAGACATGATAAGCGCTATAATGTCTGAGATCTCCATTCCAATGGCAATGGCAGGAGAAGAGAATATAATGTTGATAGAAACAAAAATACAAATAGAAGGTATAGAAAAAGAACTGACAGGCTATTTGCTTCTTGTTCCTTCCGTCGAATCATTAGGAAAACTTTTAAAGGTCTTAGGGATGTGATAGTTAATGAAGAAAAAAGTCATAATTGGTATCGGGGAGTGGGCTGTAGAAAAAAATCCTGCAATATTGGTTACACTGGGTTTGGGTTCTTGTATTGGTGTATGCATACGAGACCCTATGGCAAGGATTGGTGGCATGGTTCATGTGATGTTACCTGACAGCGGTGGTAAGCCAACCAATACGCCTGGCAAGTTTGCCGACAGTGGAATTAGTCTAATCATAGACGAACTCATAAAGATGGGTGGACAGAGAAGCAGACTGGAGGCAAAAGTTGCTGGCGGTGCTTCGATGTTTCAGTCAGCAATGGATATTGGAAGTAGAAATATAGAAGCTGTATTAAAAACTCTTGAAAGAAATGGTGTAAAACTTGTAGCCAAAGATGTTGGTGGTAATAAAGCAAGGAGTATAGAGTACGATATAGAATCTGGGAAACTGATGGTCAGAAAGGTCAAAACTGGTGACGCAGTGGAGGTAAGTGAGATTTGATTGCAGATAAAGATGAAATAGTTAAAGAATATTTGCCGTTGGTGGCAAAACTTGCGAGAGAGTTGAAGTCTAACCTTCCAAATAACGTTGAAATAGATGATCTAATTCAGGAAGGTGTTATAGCACTTATACAATCAGTTGACAGATACGATCCTCGCTATGGCGCGACTTTTAAAACATATGTTTACACAAGAATAAAAGGCGCAATGATAGATTATCTCAGGAAATTGGATTATTTACCAAAGAATGTAAGACAAGACATTAAGAGGCTAGACAAGGAGATCTTCGATTTCTATGAGAACAATCAAAGATTACCTTCGTATGAGGAATTAGCTGAGATAATGGACTTAAGCGTTAAGAACGTTAAAGAACTGTATAACGACCTTTTGCTGAAGCAATATTTGAATCTCGATCAATACATTTTTGACGTTGATAATGAAGGATTTATGGATTTACGCATGGAAAGCGATGAAAACGTAAGGGAAAAGGCTTGGAAATCAATACTTTACGAAAAGCTAAAAGAGTCGATAAATAAATTGAATGAGAAAGAACAGCTGATACTAAGTCTAAGGTTTGAATATGATTTGTCATTGAAAGAGATCGCTGCCGTTTTGGGTGTCACCGATTCGAGAGTATCTCAAATACTGAGCGTGATATTTGCCAAACTCCGAAAGTATATGGAGGAGTGATGTTTTAATGGCAGAACCTATTAGTGGTGTTCAGAATCAAACCATAATTCTGAAAGTAGGTCTTGAGAATTCACATCTTTCGAGCATTCAGAGATATGCAGCGCTCGCTGCTACGATGAGTAGTGCTCAAAACGTTGATAAGCGAGTAGAACGCGAGGCAACAGCTCCTAAAAATGTCGAGAGTTCAGATCAGAAAAGAACAAAGACGGCTACTGAGGGCGGAAGTCAGGGTGCTTATTCTTCTTTACCACGTACAAAAGATAAGGAAAAAGCGAAAAGTAATCAGATAACAGAAGAAGATTCTCATCTACTGGATGTGAGAGTGTGATAGGGTATCTTAGTGTTCTGAAAATCGAGGACAAACATATCGGTGGGATGCTTGTTGTTAATGATCTTGGAATTCCTGTAGAATTCAAGTATTCAGAACCTATTACGCCGACTAAACTCCAAGAAATAATATACGGAAGTTCTCTAGAATACTATTTGCACACAGAAATAATTGCTAGAGGCTTAATTCAGAAACTTGAAAACAGGCCTGAGTTAATATTGACTCAGGATTCTTCTCTTTTGTTTGACAAGAACATCGTCACAATTACTTTTTTGCCTCAAAGTATTCCTGAAAAGAGGGAAAACAACGAAGCAATAGTAAACCTTAATAACAGTAGCATTAGAATCACGTTCCAGGAAAATACAAAGTTTGAAGACTCACTCGTTGAGAAGATCATAGACTTTGCCTCAAGAATAGATATATTCGAACCGTTCAATAGAGTCGAAAAAGCGCTAGGATACATATGCGAATCGCAAGAGAAATTATAGATACTTTGAAAATCGAACTCGGGTTTCTAAAATATAAATCAGTAACACTAAACATGGATACCAAGATAAATTCTTCTGAGATTGTGGTGAATACGTTAGTCGAAGGATTCGAACGTCCAGAGTACCACATCAATGGGTTCAATATGGTAGGTACTGTTAAGATTGATGATTTGTCAATTAAAGGTTCTAATTTCGAGGTGCTCGACCTATCGCTATATAAGCTGAATCCACCGAGAGTTCTCCATGACGTATTCACAGCTTTTGAGAAAATATCTTCAAAGTGTGATATCATACTCAACAGCGATTTCAATGTCAATGTTTCGTGTGTAGATGTAAGTATGGATACTAGCATTGAAATTAAGAGCATGAAAACTCTAGCAAAAGGGTGCCAAGTTTTTCATGCTAATATCGATGTGGGGACAATGATGATAAGGAATTTCAAAAATCTAGCCATTAGAAAAGTTATCTATACTGATAGACTAATTCCCGCCTTCATCTTTTCAGCCGTTTTTCTTCCATCTAGGTATGTAAAAAAGGAAGAATTGTATGATGCATTGAGGAAATTGAAAATGCAGTACGACGTAAACCTCCTTAAATTCTTTGCTTACTACGAGAATATTCCAATTGATATAGCTAAGGCGATAAAAATCCTGTCAAATCGTTCGTTGTTAGTAGAATTTGAAAAAGGCAAAATCAGTTCAAGAAAGAACGTGCTGAAGAATATCCTTGTCTTTAAGTATGAAGACCACTATATATACCATATAATTTAGTAAGCTCGAGGTTTTGCGATTGCTTAGTGAATTTGCTTTTTATTTCAGCTTTACAGCGTGTTTTTTGCCTTGATTTTTTCCATAGTGATACTATACTGTTATTATAATAAGATAGATGGCTTTCCGAAAAAATGCCATGTTTTGTTTTTCTATGGAAATCTTTCCTACAATCTTTCTTAACCGGGAGGTGTGGTAAGTGAAATTGCTTTCATTTAAGGGGGGGGTGCATCCACCCGAAAAAAAGTTAACAAAAGACCTAGAAATCAAAAAGGCTCCACTTCCACCTAAAGTAGTAGTATTCATGCTTCAGCATGCCGGTGCACCAGCAAAACCAGTAGTACAAGTTGGGCAACAGGTGAAGACAGGGCAAGTCATAGGTGAACCGCAGGGAATGATTTCCGCATATGTGCACTCGCCTGTGACAGGGGTGGTTAAAGATATCTCGAAGGTGAATAGTTCTCTACATGGTATGGCAGTAGAAGCAATTACCATCGAACGTACTGATGACGATGATTGGGAGCTACTACCAGCAGTTGATTATGAAAAGGCTTCTCGAGAAGAATTGATCGACATTATCAAAAAAGGTGGCGTTGTTGGCCTTGGTGGTGCTATGTTTCCAACACATGTTAAGCTAAACCCTGCAAAACCAGTTAATACGCTGATTATAAACGGTGCCGAGTGTGAGCCATACCTTACGATAGATCATAGAGTCATGTTGGAAAGAGCTGACGAAGTTCTCCAAGGAATCGAGATTACAAGAAAGATTCTTGGAGTTAAGTCAGTGTACATAGGTATAGAATATAATAAGAAAGATGCAATTAACCTACTTCAGAAAAAATGGGACGGTAAAGTGACAGTTGCACCACTAAGGACAAAATACCCACAAGGTGCGGAGAAACAATTGATAAAGGCAATTACTGGTAAGGAAGTTCCCAGTGGAGGTTTACCGTCCGATATCGGAATTGTGGTTCAAAATGTGAGCACTATGTTAGCAATCAAAGAAGCAATCATCGACAGGAAGCCGTTGATCGAACGTGGTATGACTTTGACGGGTGAAGGTGTGAAAGAGAACGGTAATTGGTCGGTTAGAATAGGAACACCAATTTCATGGATCATAGAAAACTTGGGGAAGGGTTTTAGCGATGGTTTTGAAGAAATAAAAATTTTAATGGGTGGTCCCATGATGGGCATCCCCATCTCATTGATAGACACACCGATTGTAAAAGGAAACAACGGATTAACGGTTATACGGCAACAGGAAAGGAATTATACCAATTGCATCAGGTGCTCCTACTGTGTTTTTGTATGCCCTATGAATCTTCAGCCATATCTATTAGATCTACTATCTCGAAAGAAAAAGTATGATGATGCTGTTGCCATTGGGTTGCTTGATTGTATTGAATGTGGTTCGTGTTCATACATTTGTCCTGCCAACGTTGAGCATGTAAAATCCATTAAACTTGGTAAAAAGGTTTACACGGCACTGAGAGGTGGTAAGAAATGAAATTGCTAACTACATCTGCACCACATGTTAGAACGGAAGATTCAACACGCAAGATAATGGTAGATGTTTTGGTCGCACTTGTGCCTGCTGTTATTGCTGCAACATATTTTTTTGGATCATCTGCTTTCATACTTGTGATTATCGGTATGGTGAGTGCTGAACTAATTGAACTGTTTATAATGCGTGTTTTGAAAAAAGATAAGGAATTCGTCTCCAATGGGAGTGCAGCAGTTACAGGTTTGCTTTTAGCTTTAAATGTTAGTGTCGCAACACCATGGTGGGTTCTACTCATAGGAGTTGTCTTTGCAATTGCAATTGTGAAACATACATTCGGTGGCTTAGGACAAAACATATTCAATCCTGCTTTAACTGCTAGGGTATTTTTGCTCGTTTCCTTTCCGAATGCAATGACAACCTGGTATAACCCAATTAATAAGTTCTTTGGAACATATCCTACCGATATACAAACGTCGGCAACACCGCTTGCAGTTCTCAAATTGGAAGGATTCAGTAAAGCAGCCCAAGATTTTGCCCCAGTAGATTTGTTTTTTGGGAATATGGGTGGATGTATAGGTGAGACAAGTACCATCCTATTATTACTTGGATTTGCATATCTTGTTGTGAGAGGTAGGATAAAGGTAACGATTCCTACCGCGTATCTTGGAACTGTTTTAGCATTTTCTTGGATTTTCTACTCCGTAAATCCCGAAAGATTTGGTAGCCCATTATTCCATCTTTTAACTGGTGGACTCATGCTTGGTGCTTTGTTCATGGCAACTGATATGGTAACGACCCCAATGACGATACGTGGTCAAGCATTATTCGGAGTAGGCTGTGGCATCTTGACGATGATAATCAGGTATTTTGGAGGATATCCCGAAGGTGTCTCTCTTTCCATCCTTCTCATGAATGCTTTTGTCCCATTGATAGATAGGTATACACAACCTAAAATATTCGGGAGGCGAAACGCATGAAAAAAGAAATGCTTAAAACGAGCCTCATATTAACAGCTTACACGCTCATTGCGGGTATCTCACTTTCCTTGGTCTATACTGTTACGCAATCTCGAATTGGAAGTGCTGAGCTTGAAAACATAATTACTGCAATGAAGTATGTTTTAACAGATGAAAATGGTAATCAAGTTATTCCAAGCACAGAGATTGAAAAGACAGTTACCGAAAAGAGCGGAGAAATGGGGAATGTGATTTATACAGATGGAGTTGGAACAGTTACTTCCCCCGTATACGAGTATGAGAATTCTGGAGTAAAATACTATGTACTGAGTGGATATGCCCCAGGATACGGCGGGAATGTAGTAACAATGGCATCCTTTAAGTATGACGGGGACGAATTGTCATTGTATGCTATAAAAGTGCTGGACTATTCTCAAGAGACTCCTGGCCTTGGTGCGAAAATAGCAGAGGAAGATAATCAGAAGCGCTTTTACCCTATACCAGAAGCAGGCTTATCAGCTGGTATCAAAGTTGATAAAGATGCAGGGAAACAATCACTAAGCCCTGAAGAAGCAAAAAAGCAGGGCGTAGTAAAGGTATCAGATGTAATGACTGGTGCAACAATTACTCCAAGGGCCGTTAGCAATTTGCTGAATGCTATGTACAAGTATCTTAGAGAAGAGTACCTCCAAGGGGGTGCAGATTGATGTCGTCAAGGTGGAAGGAAGTCACTAAAGGAATCATATCAGAGAACCCGACGTACGTTCAAGTACTTGGCATGTGTCCAACTTTGGCAACAACGACAAGCGCAGAAAATGGATTAGGCATGGGCCTTGCGGCTACAGCTGTGCTCATAATGTCAAACGTTGTCATATCGGCTATCAGAAAAACTGTACCTGAGAAGGTTAGGATACCAATATTCATAACTGTTATAGCAACTCTTGTAACTATTGTAGACTTGCTGATGCATGCATACATATATGATTTGTGGAAAACCCTAGGCCTATTCATTCCACTGATTACTGTTAACTGTATCATAATGGGTCGAGCAGAGGCTTATGCCTCTAAGAATGGTATCGTGGATTCACTTTTGGACGGTCTAGGGATGGGTCTTGGATTTACACTGAGCTTAACGTTGCTTGGTAGTATTAGAGAATTGCTTGGCAATGGAACCATATTTGGTATAAAAGTATGGGGAAAGGCTTTCAACATGTTTGTTATGATACTGCCGCCTGGAGCTTTCTTGACTCTTGGACTTCTAGCAGCCCTTTTTGCTACCATATCTATTAAGAAGAATGAGAAGGCAAAGAAGAAGGCCAATCAACAGCAAGCACAGAAGGCAGGTGAACAATAATGAATTTCTTTATGATACTTTTGTCTGCAATGCTTGTAAATAATTATGTTTTCGTAAGATTTTTGGGCATTTGCCCATTCTTGGGTGTTTCAAAGAAGACTTCGACTGCAGTTGGGATGGGTGTAGCTGTTACTTTCGTTTTGGTGATGTCATCAGCATTATCATGGCTACTCGATCTGCTGTTGATTACTCTTAAGTTGGAATTCCTTAGGACGATAATCTTTATACTCGTCATTGCAACATTTGTACAATTTGTTGAGGCATTCCTAAAGAAAACTAATCGTACACTATATGAAGCTCTCGGCATATACTTACCCCTTATAACAACGAATTGTATAATCCTTGGTATTGCATTACTTAACAGTACCTCAAAGTACTCTTTCTTAGAAGCAATCTTCAATGCCCTGGGTGCTGGTTTAGGTTTCCTGCTTGCTCTGATCATCTTTTCAGGAATTAGGGAAAGACTGGAGTTATATGATGTGCCAAAACCATTTCAAAATCTTCCAATATCCATGATAACGGCTTCTATAATGTCACTCGCCTTTACAGGATTTCAAGGTATGATTAAATAACTTTCTAAATTATCTTGACAATTTTGAAAGAGTTCCAGCTCATAAGCTGGAACTTTTTCTCTGTTAAGTGTTCAAATCACTGAAAAAATGTGGTACAATAATCTGATACGGTATACGAAGTTTAGAAACTTGGAGGTGTTCGCATGAAAGAGTGGAAAAAGGTTCTTTTTGGGAGAGAAATGATGTTTCAGCATGGAAAGGTAGCAAAACAATCTGCCGGCTCCATCTGGGCAAGTTTTGGAGACAGTGTCGTCTTGGCAACTGTAAACGTATCAGACAGAACAGTCGAGGGAATAGATTTCGTACCTCTTACTGTTGAATTCATGGAAAAGTTCTATGCTGCAGGGAAAATACCTGGTGGCTTTGTCAAAAGAGAGAGTAGACCATCAGAAAGCGGAATACTTTCTTCAAGACTTATAGATCGACCCATAAGGCCTCTTTTTCCGAAGGATTTGAGAAATGAGGTTCAAGTCATTGTCACAGTCTTATCTGTTGATCCTAATTGTCCTACCGATGTACTTGGAATTGCTGCAGCTTCCCTAGCTCTAAACATATCCAGGATACCATTCGATGGTATAGCTGCAGGTGTACAAGTTGGATATGTGAACGGTGAATTTATAGTCTTTCCAACAGCAGAACAGCTTGAGAAAAGCAAGATAGACATAGTGGTGGCAGGAACGAAAGATGCAATAACAATGGTTGAAGGAGAAGCTAGAGAAGCGACAGAAGAGGAAATGCTTAGGGCATTGATGACAGCGCATGCTGCAATCAAGGAAATTGTTGCATTTGAAGAAGAGATATTGAAAGATTTTAACGTAGAAAAGATGCCTCTTCCAGAACCAAAATACGATGTTGAATTAGTCGAAAAATTTGTGCAGTATATCGATTTGAATGAACTTGAAAAAAAAGTTTTCATTCGTGGAAAGCAGGAACGTACGGAGATGACTGATGAGTATTATGAGAGTATTGTTGAAAAGTTTTTCGAAGATAATGGAATAACGGAAGAACAGAAGGAAGAATATGAAATACCACTTAAGGAAAAATACGATGAGCTTTCAAAAGCATTGATGAGAAAGATAATAGTTGAAAGAGGTATGAGAGCTGATGGTAGAGGTCCAAAGGATATTCGACCTATCACATGTGAGGTTGGTCTACTTCCAAGGGCACATGGTTCTTCACTTTTTACACGAGGTGAGACCCAAAGTCTTGGTATTGTCACGCTTGGATCCCAAGCTGAAGAACAGATAATTGATACGTTGATCGAAGAAGGTACTAAGAGATTTATTCTACACTACAATTTTCCACCCTTTTCAACTGGAGAGGTGAAACCACTCCGCGGACCTGGTAGAAGAGAGATTGGACACGGTCATCTAGCAGAAAGGGCAGTAAAGGCAATTATCCCACCTGAAGAAGAATTTCCGTATGTAATCAGGGTTGTTTCTGAAATTCTAGAATCCAACGGTTCCTCTTCTATGGCGACAGTTTGTTCCGCCTCTTTAGCACTTATGGATGCTGGAGTTCCTGTCAAGAGACACGTTGCTGGAGTGGCAATGGGCCTGATTCTTGAAGAAGAGAAAGGTGTGATACTGACTGACATATTAGGTCTGGAGGATTATTGGGGAGACATGGATTTCAAAGTTGCAGGCACAGAAGATGGTATTACGGCTTTCCAGATGGATTGTAAGGTGTCTGGTGTTAGCGAAGAACTCTTGAGAACAGCGTTACTCCAAGCAAAAGAAGCGAGAATGTTCATACTAAATAAGCTGCACGAAACGATATCCGAACCTAGAAAGGAATTGTCACCTTATGCACCAAGGATTAGCTGGTTTTACATAGATCCAGCAAAATCGGGTGAATTGATCGGACCTGGTGGCAGAATCATCAAGGGTATTACAAAGATGTTCAATGTTGAAATCTCGCTGAATGACGAAAATGGGAAAGTAACCGTTAGTGGTGTCGAAGCTGAAAAGGTTGAGGAAGCTGTCGAATATATCAAAAACATGTTCAAAGAAGTAGCTGTTGGTGATGTTTACACTGGTAAAGTAACTCGTGTGGAAAATTATGGGATATTCGTGGAACTTGCACCTGGTAAGACAGCTCTCGTGCATTCAAGCAAATTGGGAAATGTCAAGCCCAATTCTTTTAAGTTGGGAGATAAGGTAAAGGTAGAAGTGACAAATATAGATGAGTCAGGTAGACTTCAGTGCAGGAGAGTGGAATGAATGCTCCAAAGATTGGCAGAAAATATATACTATTACGAAATACCAGGTATTCGTTCGGCAACAATAGCATTTATAGTTGGCAGTGGTCCGGTTTATGAACCGGACCATTTACTCGGAATATCTCATTTTATAGAGCACACCACATTCAGGAAAACGAAGAAAAGATCACTGAGGCAGATCAAACTCCCGATAGAACAAGTTGGTGGGGTTTTGAACGCTTGGACTGATAAAGAAAACACAGTATATTATGCTAAGGTACCGTCTACGTTTTTTAAAACAGCGTTTAACATACTAAGAGAGATGGTCTTTGAACCGGATTTTTTAGACAAGAATGTCGAGCTTGAAAGAAAGATTATCTTACAAGAGTACTATTCAGAAAAAGAAATCCCCGAGCAGAGATTGTTTAATCTTTTTTTTGAACAACTCATAGATGGCCCACATTCAAAATCGATAATAGGTGCTGAAGAAAGCATAAAAAGGATATCAAAGAGAGATTTGTGTGACTTCCATTCTGAGATGTATTCACCATATAACATCAAGATAATTGTAGCAGGTAATGTAAAGCCACAAGATCTAAGGAGTATAAACACGCTTAAACTTGATGAGGGAATAAAAACTGTTAAGCATAGTTCCGAACTAAAGAATGAAATCGTTTACGACAAGTTTGAAGAAAGTCAGCAGATGCACTTTCTCTTTTCTCATAGGGGCATACCCCGCATAGACGAAGAAGAGTCATATTCAAGCATGGTGTTAAACACGTTGCTTGGAAGTGGTATGAGTTCTTTACTATTTGAACAAATTAGAGAGAAAAAGGGTCTGGTGTACGATATATCAACAAATAACATTCAGTCAAGAGAATGGGGCGTATTTTCAATATATGCGGCAACCTCTGAAGAAAATGCGCAAGAGCTTACTAAAGAACTGTTTAATTTGTTTAGGAACTTCAACCTGAAAAAGAAATTGTTTGACTATGGTAAGAAACGTTTGCTTGGAAGTCTTGAACTCGTCACTGAGAGTACCTCTGCCCTTACATCTCTATACATACAATATGTAGCAAATGACTTACCATTGAGGACCATAGACGAAATAATAGAAAGAATCCAAGCTGTAACGGAAGAGCAAGTGATGAAGGCCTTTGAAAGAATGATTCAGGGCCAATGGTCCCTTGCATACGTCACTCCAAATGATAAACTCAAAATAGCGCAAGAGGATATATGTGTCTAGTTTGTGTATTACCGATAAAGGTGAGAAGATAGAAAAGAACTAGAATCAGGAGGTGCCAGGATGGAAGAAAGAGTAAAAAAGGATTTTGATTTATTAACACCTAAGCAGATCGTTGAAGAGTTAGATAAATACATCATAGGACAAGAAGACGCAAAAAAAGCAGTTGCAATTGCAATAAGAAACAGGATCAGGAGGCAACGACTTTCCGAGGAATGGAGGAAGGAAGTGACTCCAAAAAACATCCTACTCATTGGTCCGACGGGAGTTGGCAAGACGGAAATAGCAAGAAGACTTGCCCAACTTTCAGGTTCACCATTTCTAAAAATTGAAGCAACAAAATTCACCGAGGTTGGCTATGTTGGAAAGAACGTTGACTCCATGGTAAGGGACCTTGTTGAGATAGCTGTGAACATGATAAAGCAAGAGAAGATAAAAGAGGTTGAATACAAGGTAAAGGATTTGGTTGATGAGAGGATTCTCGAAGCAATGGTGCCATCGGGAAAGCAGAATGTACCTTTTGCCAATATATTCGGATTCCAACCTCAACAAGAACAACGTGATGACCAAGATGTTAGGAAAAGACGAGCGGAACTCAGAGAGAAGCTCAAAAATGGTGAGTTAGAAGATGTGGAGATAGAAATCGACATAGAAATGTCTCAACCAGGTGTTGGGTTTATAGGTGTTCCTGACATGGAAGATATGGGAATAGATTTCTCTCAAGTGCTCGGCAACATTCTTCCAAAACAGAAGAAGAAACGGAGAATGAAAATTTCTGAAGCGAGAAAGATTCTAGCACCCATAGAATCTGAAAAATTGATAGATATGGATGAAGTTGTTCAAAAAGCACTTTCACTTGCTCAAGAGAGAGGTATCATCTTTATCGACGAATTAGACAAGATAGCTGGTGGGGATCAAACCCACGGTCCAGATGTTTCAAGGCAAGGTGTACAGAGGGATTTACTGCCCATAATTGAGGGAACGACCGTCACTACAAAATATGGTCCCGTGAAGACTGATTTCATGCTCTTCATAGGTGCTGGTGCATTCCACATGACAAAACCCACGGACCTCATTCCCGAGTTACAGGGTAGGTTCCCAATAAGGGTTGAACTTGAGCCCCTTAGAAAAAACGATTTTGTACGTATCTTAACAGAACCGGAAAATGCACTGATAAAACAGTACAAGGCACTCCTATATAGCGATGAAATTGAGCTTGATTTTACATCTGATGCGATTGAAGAGATTGCACAGATTGCATATGAATTAAACGAAAGGATCGAGAATATTGGTGCTAGAAGACTGTACACCGTTGTTGAGAAATTGCTAGAAGATGTAATGTTTGAAGCGCCAGATATAGAAGAAAAGAGAGTTCTTGTAGATAGAGCATTTGTCTCAAACAAACTTGGGGAAGTCGTTAAAGATGAAAACTTGTCTGCTTATATACTGTAGAGAGTTGAATTGATCTAAAATAATCTACCTGTTGGGGGTGAGGATCTGTGACACAGCTTAGAAGAAAAAAATTGAAAGAGAGTGTGCTAGGATATACTTTTTTGCTTCCAGCATTGGTTGTATTGTCCATATTCACTTTTTGGCCCATTGGTTTTTCCCTGGTACTAAGTTTTTTCAAGTGGGACTTTAGGAACATGAACAATCCATATTTCTACGGATTGGGGAATTATAAAGAGATTTTAAAGTTTGATTATCCGGTAGAATTTCCATTTTACAAAGGTCTTTTCTACAGTTTGTTGTATATTATGATTGCAGTATTCATACTGTTTTCCGTTTCACAGATTGTTTCTGCAATCAAGAGGAAAAGAGTTGGATTCATTGATGTCGTTCCTATCCTTGTTGTCGTTGCCTACATGGTCTTTAGAAATTATATCTCCTTCAATTTATCTGTTATAGTGTCAATAGCTTTAGTAGTATTTACATTTGTCATGATAAAAAGGAATTTGCTGGATTTAAAGATGGTTAAGGAACATGGTTGGACAAGTTTTTTCATATGGTTATTTGCTTACATATTTATTGAATTCAAACTTCCTGCGTTGATTAATGGTAAGAGTTACGGAATTATAGACTATTTTCTAGATGCCTCTGAAAAGAACCTTTTCTTTAAGGCGTTAACCAACACTACTTACTACGTTATACTCACTGTTCCAATCGGTATTGCTCTCTCACTTTTGATTGCCTTACTCTTGAACAACGAGATAAAACTAAAAGCGTTCTTCAGAACCTCCTTTTTCGTACCATTTGTAACCTCTTCAGTTGCTGTGGGCCTTATATGGAAATGGATTTACAACGACGATGTAGGACTATTAAACTACTTCCTTACTACTATAGGATTGCAGCCGGTTAGATGGTTGAGAGACGCAAAATGGACTATACCAACAGTTAGTATAGTATCGATATGGAAGAGTGTTGGTTACAATGCCATGATATTCTTAGCAGGTCTTCAGAGCATCGATACCTTCTATTACGAAGCTGCCGAGGTCGATGGTGCAAACAGTTTTCAGAAATTTCTCAAAATCACATGGCCCCTTCTATCACCAACTACATTCTTCTTACTTATCGTCTCGGTTATAGGTTCTTTCAAGGTCTTCCAAGAGGTCTTTATTCTCTATGACGGACTCCCAGGACCATACGGTAACAGTGGAATGACTATGGTATACTACGTTTTTGATCTTTTCTACAGACAGCAGAGGATGGGTATAGCGAGTGCCGCAGCATATTTGTTGTTCTTGGTTATCCTGGTGTTCACGTTCATTCAGTACCGTGTCGGAGATAAAGTCGTCGAGTACGTTAGTTAGGTGAGGGGGATAGAATATGCGAGAATTGAAGAAAATAGTCATATACATTTTACTCTTCATCGGTGCTGTAGTGATGCTAGCTCCTTTTGCATGGATGCTGGTAACCTCTTTCAAATTGCCGTCCGAGGTCAACACCTGGCCTCCCAAGTGGACAACAAAATCATTTGCAACAAGCAGAGAGGTTAAGGTTATTCCATCAACTGGAACTGCGACTAGTGTAAAAGGTCTTAGTCTCAGAGAGGCATTGAGCTTTGTAGCAAAGAAATCTGTAGGCCTGAACTTATCAGTGAATGACGATCCATTTTACAGGGGAGAACTCACTATCCCAACAAAGGGAGCAAAGTACACCCCTGCAGCAGATTTGAGTGAGTTTAGCAAATTTATCGATTCTTCAGCAATTCCAATCGAAGTAGATAAGGAAATACCAGAAAAGTTTTTTGAAGATGTCTATTTGTATTATACGAACGGTTCCACTCCATTTTTCAAGAGAGATGAGTTTACAAATAACCTGCTGAATAGTATTGACAGTCTTTTGGACACGATTGATTTGATTGTTACATTTGGAGTAGACCGAATCAGCAACCCTGACGAGAAGAATACATTCGAAACTTTTCTCAATGAAAAAATCCAGAATTTAACAGAACTACGCCCTAAATTTGAGAAATTCAAAGTAGGTTCAGAACTTGTATTGTCGGTCGAAGAAATTAACGAAGTTGAGAAGTTACTTCAGAGATTTGATTTTTTGTACCCGGGAGAGAATGAAGTGAGCGACAATTACAATAATACCATCAAGAATACGTTGCTGAATCTCGAAAGGAATGTGGACTTTTTCTTGAAAGTAAACGACTATTTTGTTAAGATCCAGAATGATTTAGTGCGAGAAGATATCAAGGCATTACCAATGACTGAAGCAGAAAGAACTGAGATCCTATTGAACAGGGTTAAGGGTTTAAGGGATTTTGACCAAATTGAGACACTTACTAGGAAAGTGAAATTGAACGAACTAAGTGAGGCACTTGCTAAGAAATTAGATGAGAAAATCGTTGAGAAATACGAAATCTCAGAGATGGATTTGTCAAGTCTGAAGACTTTAGTTAGTTCTCTTATAAACCTAGGGTTAGAGAATAATCTTCCAGTTGAGGCATTGTTAGATGAGTCTTTTGAACAGTTCTCAAACATGCTTGCAGAAATGCTCGGCATGAATCTCACTTATATGTCGGTTACATCGAAATTGGATAGCTTCAGAGAAGAAATTGATAATGCCGATGAGCTCTTCAGGGATATTGCGGTTAATACACTCGAATTTCAGAACTTTAGGAGTATTTATGAAAGTGTAAGATATGCCTGGAAGATAGTAGAGGCGCCTGAATTTGTTAAGGAAGTAATTGTTAAAGAAGGGAAAAACGTCGAGATTATAATGGAAGGCGTAAGTCCAATATACTTCATTGATGATAATATCAAAACAGTGAGTCTGAAATTCACCGCATCGGATGTTGTGAAAAACGTATTTCAAAACTATGTTCTTGCTTGGCAGTCTGCACCATTTGGAAGGTATTATGTAAATACCGTATTCATAGCTGTTGTAACAACTATATTAGAAATAATCATATCAGCAATGGCTGCGTATGCATTCTCTTGGATGAAATTTCCTGGGAGAGACCTTCTATTCAGCATATTTCTTGCAACTATGATGGTGCCAGGGGAGGTCTTGCTTGTTCCAAATTTCATCACAATAACGAAGTTCGGATGGATAGACACGTATTATGCTCTCATAATTCCTTGGGTTGTGAGTGTCTTTTCAATCTTCTTGATGAGGCAACATTTTATGAGCCTTCCAGGAGAGCTGTTCGATGCTGCAAAAATCGATGGTTGCTCACACTGGCGTTATCTATGGCAAATTGTTATCCCATTGAGCAAGCCCGTCGTTATTACTACAGCACTACTGAAATTCGTTGGTAGTTGGAACTCGTTTCTATGGGTGTTGATAGTTACAAATGATCCAAAATATAGAACTCTCACTGTCGGACTTCAAGCTTTCAGTTCCGATGTGGGAACACTATACAATATGCTTATGGCGGCGGCCACATTCAGTATACTGCCAGTTGTCATAATCTTCCTTTTCACTCAAAAGTACTTCGTAAAAGGTATAGCAAGAACAGGCTTAAAGTAAACGAAAACCCAAAACAAATTTTAGGCATCCAATTTCTTTTCACCTTGCGGAAATTGGATGCCTTTTTCTTTTGGTAATAGTTATTTAATCTTTTCCTAATCTTTGTTGTCTTCACTAATCAAAAGAAAGGTGGTACGATTTATGTAAAGCATCATATGTATATAATAGAATAAGCGTACAAAAAATGAGAATGGAGGGAGTAAATGGTAGATAAAAGGACTTTAAAACTGTCTATAGCTGAAGGCGCCCTGTATACAATTGCATTCAACGCCACGCAAGGATTTGTTTATTCTACCCTGGCATTACACTATGATTTTAGTCCGATCCTACTGTCAATTGTTGCGGTTCTACCATCAACTGCTCAGATCATACAGTTCTTTACTCCTCTCATATACCGATTTATTCCTTCTAAACACAAAGCAATATTCTGGTCTGCTTTGATTGCAAGGACCGTCTTTATATTAATACCAATTGCTATGCTCATGAACATAAAGAATAAATTCATAATAGCTATTCCGTTTTTTATCTTTAGCATACTAAATAGCATTGTTGGAAGTCTCTGGACTTCTGCAATGAAGAATATAGTTCCCGAAAAGGAACGAAGTAGGTACTTCGGATTTAGAAACACAGTATCCACATTTGCAGGCTTGATCGCCTGGGTATTTTATTCGATAATTCTTCAGTACCTTCCAAGAAAGCTTGGTCTACTCATAGTTTATTCTGTATCAGCGGTACTGTTTATTGTAACTGCTTATTTATTGAAACTACACAACATACCTGAAACTCAAGTTGCCGAATACGGTTTATTGATGCCGTTCAAATCCTTGAAGAATAGGCGATTTCGGAAATTTCTTGCCTTCGTTTTTGTATGGAATTTTGCCATACAATTTGCAGGTCCATTCTTCAGCTATTTTGAAGTATCACAGATAAAGGTCCCTTATTCATATCTTGGTATAGTAAACATAATAAACTCACTACTCTCTATGTTTCTGTATTCTCTCTATGGCAAAGTTGCTCCAAAGTTGGGAGAAAAGAACATGATCAGATATGGTATTACCCTAGCACTAGCGATACCATTAATATATTCCTTTATGAACACAAATAATTACAGATGGCTTCTCGTAATCGATGTAATCATTTCAGCGTTAGCCTGGAGTGCTATAAACCTTTGCTATTTTACACTGCTCTTGGAGATAACTGATGAACCTAGTGAGATATACATATCGATGCAGGCATTCGTTGCAGGCATTGCCTCGTTAATCGCATCGTATCTTGGTGGTCTTGTTTTGAATACAATCAAGGACACTAGGATTTTTATATTCACAGGCTATAACATACTCTTTCTCATTGCTTTTGTTCTGAGACTCTACGCACTTATTTTCTTTATTAATCTAGATCTAGGTGAAAGACACAAAAACTTGAAATTTAGTGAAATTAGCTATAGAATAATCACGAGGAAATTCTAAGAATATCCAATCTATCAAAGATTGAGGTGCTAATCCAATGTTTATAACTATTGGTGTATTTGACGGAGTACACAAAGGCCACATAAAGATATTATCTCTACTTAAAAAGCTGGGTGAGGAACATGCTTCTACAGTAAGAATATATACGATATTGTACCCTATGGAATATTATGTTGGAAAGTTTGACGGTCTCATAACGTCAATTGAAGATAGGATAGAACTTCTATCTATGTATGGGGAAACAAAGATTCTAGATCTTGCAAAGATAAGGGATATAGAGGCTGAGGATTTTTTCGAACGAATTTCAAGAAATGTTGAAGGAATTGTCGTCGGGCATGATTTCAAATTTGGAAAACAGGGGAGTGGAAACGTGAAGATATTACAGAATCTCTGCAGCTCGAAGCAGATATTACTGAAAATTGTAGAACCTGTTGAAATAAACAATGTAAGGGTCAGTAGCAGTCATATAAGGAAACTGATCAAAGAAGGTAAAGTATCAGAGGTGAAGGATTTCCTTGGAAGGAATTATTCGATACATGGAACTGTATACAAGGATAGGCAAATAGGAAGAAAACTTGGCTTTCCGACGGCCAATATTCGAAGACCAAATCATTTCTTAATGGACCCTGCAACTGGTGTATATTTGGTTAAGGTTTACACGCCCGAAGAGTACTATGGATTGATGAACGTAGGGTATCGTCCAACAATCAAGAAGACTAAGGCTATCAAATACGAGGTGTATATATTGGATTTTCAGGGATATCTGTATGGCAAAGAACTTCGAGTGGAATTTATAGATTATTTAAGACCTGAAATGCGCTTTTCAAACGTTGGCGAATTGGTAAAACAAATGAAAGAGGATGAGAGAATTGCTAGGCAGATGATATTGAAATATGAATAATGATTCATTATGCAGAGACTATAATAAACTAGCCTCCTTGATTATCGAGAATTTCCCACGAGAACATGAGTTCAATGACCCATTCGAGGTCCTTATTAAAACTGTTTTGAGTCAAAGGAGCAGAGATGAAAACACAGAGATTGCGGCAAAAAACCTGTTTAGTAGATATAGGTCTGTAGAGGACATAGCTCGTTTGCAACCAGAGGACTTGTATGAACTAATAAAACCTGCGGGGTTATATAAGAGAAAAGCTGAGAAGATAATAGAAATCGCAAATATCGTGAGTACACAATACAGAGGTAAGGTTCCAAATCGCTTTGAAGAGTTGGTAAAACTCCCTGGTGTAGGTAGGAAGACTGCAAATATTGTTCTCTACGTAAGTTTTGGTATACCCGCTTTGGCGGTTGATACACATGTGCATAGGATAACCAATAGATTAGGATGGGTGAAGACCAAGACACCGGAGAAGACAGAGGAAGCGCTGAAAAAAATATTGGACCCCAGCTTGTGGGGTCCAGTCAACGGTTCTATGGTAGAATTTGGAAAGAATGTATGCAGACCTATTTCTCCTAAATGTGAAAAGTGCATTTTGAGTCGGTGCTGCAGATATTATTTACAAAAATGGGACACAAAAAACCAGCAAAAAGACTAGCTAGACGATATATTTCCTATTGCTTGTTGGAAGAGAACGCCTGGCTTATAAAGTTACTTTGTGCAGATAGCTTCGCCAGAGCACTCTCTAGCGAAGAATATTTTGCCCAGAGTGCTTCTTCTTTCTTTTGTAGATATTCTAGCATTGAAACCATTCGTTTGGACAACAATCTCTTTTCAGATTCTAATCTCCCATTTACACCGGCAACGGTATCTATTTCGCCATTGAACTTAGTCAATTGGTAGCTGTACTCTTTTATTTGGACTGCCAGACCCTTTGTTCCATCACTGTTTCCAAAGAACTTCCAGACTGCATCTGAACCGTTATTGTCGATAAATGCTTTCAGTTTGTTTTCATCAAGGGTTATCTTACCTTTCATAGTATTTTCAAAACTTTTACCGACATCTCCTGAAGTTATCCCCAAATCTGCTAAGCTCTTGCCATCTACTTTTGTTGTGAGGAATGATCTAAGCTTTTCGAAAACCCTTCTGAGAAGCGTGTTGTTTTTCAAAAGACCTTGTAGTTTCTCTTCTTCGCTCATTTCGTCTTCAGATTTGCTTGTAACCTTGTTTTCTGAGAGTTTTGTGTATATAAAATCTGTAAGTTCATTCCACTTTTTTACGAATTCCTTCACATTTTCGACTATCTTATCTTTATCGACAGAAACAGCCACCGTAGTAAAACCTGTTGAAGAAAGGTTCAACGTAATGCCATTAAACGTGATATCATTAGTCCTTGAAGTGACTTCCTGTGAATAACCATTTGCCAATATCCTTAAGTTTGCGACTTGGCCTAAGGTAAATTCTCCATTCGAGAAACCAAGCTTATTAATCAGGTCAGGATTATCGCTTGTTACATTTATTACATTATCTCCAGTTGTCTTACTTGTCAGAACTATTTTCCCGTTCTTGTCATCGTAGTTAGCAACAACATTTGCAGTGGAACTGTTGATCTTTGAAACTAATGTTGATATACTATCCGTGTCTTTCAAAGCTATATTCACACCGTTTATCGTCAATGTTTGATTACCAGAGATCTGGAGGTCAGAAATTGTTTTTAGCGAGCTATATGCACCTATATCACCGCTACTCTCGAGTACGTAATTGTCTCCATCTTTCTTGAGATATGAATCATTCAATCTAAATACAGAAGTAAAATTTCCTTCAACATTTGATATTTGGAACACTTTATTGGAAGAAATTCTAAGCTTCCCATCACTAAAAGATATGTCTATGTCTGTGTCTGCACCGAATCCCTCTTGGAGCTTTTGAATAACGTCAGTTATTTTGTCAGTTTTAAGAATCTCTACAGTTTGCTCAGAACCGTTGATCGATATCTTCACAGTCGAATCTTTTGGTTCATACCTTGTATTAATATCTCCCACAGAGCTTTCATCAGTAAACGTTTTCCCAAACTTTCTTGTTTGAAGTACGCTGTTTGTTGCAACAGAAAGAACATCGATCGAATACACACCTTCTACTGCACCTGCAGAAGCCTTTGCACTCAATACGTTTGTTGAGGAAGTCGCAATTTTCGGAATAAGATTAGACTGCAACGAAAAGTCTGAAGCAAAATTGTAAAAATCTCTGAGTTTCTCAGAGAGGGTTTTGTATGCTTTCTGAAGATTCGTGTAGTTCAGATACTTGTTATTAAGTCTCTGAAGAGGTAGTGATTCTGCCTCCATGAGTTTATCGATTATTGATGCAGTATCTAGGCCACTGACCACACCGCCAATCTGCATTCGCGTTGATTGTTGGTAACGATAGTTTATGTTGCCAGCAATTGAAGAAAGGTCCATACATCATCACACCCTTTCGTCCATCAATACTCCGAGCAGTTCCTGAATGCTTTTCGAAATCTTGACCACCAATTCTGGGGGTATTTGTCGTATGATCTCCCCAGTATCACTATCCTTTATTTTTATTACTACTTTGTTCACATCTCTGTCTATTCGAAACTCTGCTTGCCCTCTAAAAATCTTTCTCAGCTTATCCAAGCTCTCCTTTAAGATATCGACTTGCTCGTTCAAGATATCCTTTTCATCACGAGATTGGGAAACTGTTTGAGGGTTGCTGTCGAGCTTTCCAATAGCACCTTCAGTTTGTGCTGGATGGTTTGCATTTTTTGGAAATATCGTGGTAATGTTGTTTGGTACATTGTTGACTCCTTTCACTCCTTCCATGGTCGACCCCTCCAATTAGAACAGATTACATTACCCCTTATTTATTATCGGTAGAACTTTGATTTTCTTTAATTGAATCTAGTATTTTCCCAATTCTAACTGTTGCTTCTATTCCTTTGTCTTCTTTGAACCTTATCTCTGGTGCTATGTACATCCTTATGTTCTTTGCAATATAATTCCTAAAATATCCCTTTTTCTCTTCCAGATATTCCAAGACTTCCTTTCTTTTATCCTCATTCCCAAGAACACTTACAAGTACGTCAGCATACCTTTTATCTCTTGAGATTTCTACTCTTGAAATGGTTATCAGTGATTTCATCGGTTCTATGTACGTATCTTTCATTGCCATCAAGGCTTCCGATAATACCTTTCTAATTTCAGATTCAAGCATCTTAAGCTTATATTCCTGTTTCATTTTCGACACCTCCGAAGATAAGATCTTGTGATCTCTCATAAATTTGTCTAAAATCGTTGTAAAACACTTTCAACGTGGACGGTCTAATGCCAAGTGTTTGAAATACCATAGGGTCTAGGTACAAATTACCATATGAAAGTGAACTTTCAGGAAGCAGAATATTTGAATATAGATCAGCTAAATGCACTATGCAACACATCTCAATATATTGTGAATCAGGGTTAAGCGATGGTTTTTGATGTAGATGGGCAACTTGAATATACTCTTCAGGAAATTTCCACATTCCTAAGAGTTCAGCACCTATTTCGTTGTGCGGTTCTACCCCCAATTCATGTTCTATTTCAAATAACGGGATTCCTAATTCCTTACTAGTTTTTGACAACTCAAAAAGGTAGGTAGGAAATATCAAATCGATTGCCAATTTGCCCACATCATGCATGAGCCCTCCCAAAAACACTTCCTCTCTATTCATGAATCCTATGCTTTTAGCTATTTGTTCGGACAGAATAGCTGTAAACATAAAATGGGACCAAAGTTTATCGTGGTCTACAAAGGTTGTTTTCGAGTGCAGAGCTGAATATGTGAAGACGCTTAGTGCAAGGTTTCTAACCGTTTTAAAACCGACAATAACGATAGCCTCACTCAGTTTTGTAATCTTCCGAGGAAGTCCATAGTATGCAGAGTTGACTAATTTCAGTATCTTTGTGGAAAGACCGACATCCATAGATATTACTCTTTCAAGATCTTTTGCACTCGTATTTGGATTTGATGCAGTCGAAACTATTTGCTGTATTAAGGCATCTGGCGTTGGAATTTCTGAGATGACACCAAGTAGTTCTTTTATCATAGTAGTCTCCTTATTTGGCCTCGATATGGATCAATGCACTAGCTTTTGGGTAACTGCACAATAAATCTTGTCCATTCGCCCTCTCTAGATTCAACGGTTATAGTACCGTTATGCATCTCAACAATTTCCTTTACAATGGCTAATCCAAGGCCAGTTCCTGGAATCGAATAAGTTAACTCTATATCAGCACGGTAGAATTTATCAAAAATTCTATCCAGCTTATCAGCAGGTATCCCAACACCATTATCTTCGACTACTATTTTTACTGTCTTATCATCGTTTTCCATCTCTATGCGTACGATTTTTTGTTTCTTATTCTTGTCTGAGAATTTTATGGCGTTTGTTAGTAAATTAACCATGATTTGTTCAATCCTTTTTTTGTCACAGTTGATCTCTATGCTATTATTACAGTCAAATTCTATTTTTACGTCATAGTGAACTGCTAAATGGTTTACTGTAAGGATAGAACGATTCACTACTTCACACAGGTCTGTAGGTTCTTTTAAGATTTTCAGGGTATGAGACTCAAGTTGTGAGAAATCCAGCAAATCATTTAGAATACCTTCTAATTTTAGGGATTGATTGTAGATTGTTTCCGAGAATTCTCTGATTTCTTCTTGAGTCATCGGAACATTCATTATCGTTTCCGTATAAGCCTTAATTGCAGTCAAAGGGGTCTTTAACTCATGTGAGACATTCGCAATGAAATTGGTCTTTATCTTATCTACTTCTCTTAGCTTCTCTACTTCCTTCTCAGACGTAATGTTCCTAACATCTACAAGAATTCTCGGCTCTCCTTGTAATTCTATTTCTTTTGTAGATATGCTAAGAAATGTGTTGGGTAATTCAACCTCAAAAAACGTTTCATTGTCACCGATTTTTTCTTCTATTTCTTGGAGTACGATGGGATAGTCTTCGATGATTTCAGAACCTTTTGCATTACTAAACTCGATTTCGCCTTGATAAAGCACGATGACTCCATCATTTGAAAGATTAAGTATCGTCTCAAAATATTCTCTGGTTTTATCAACAAAATCGATTAGTCTGAGATTCTCCAATGTAAGACCAGAAAGATAAGATAAGAGCTGAAGATAATCTATGACCTCTGCTGTTGGTTCATCAGAGGTTGTTAAGACAATGGTCGATAACAATTTCTTTCCCTTGAATATGGGAATTAAGCCGACATAACCATCATCCTTTGGCAAGAAGGTTGGGTAAAGACGTTCTTCCACCCAAGGGAGGTATTCCATAAACAAAGCTTCGTCAATTATGTCGTTGACAGGTTCAGAATAGAGTATTGATGACTGAGATATAACATTTAGAGTTTGATAATCTGTAATTCTTCTCAGTATGCCAGATAAAGCTATGTAAAGCGATTTTTCATCACTTACCTTTGATATCTCTAACATGTACTTCGATAATAGTTGCTGAACTTCCATCCTGATCACACCTTATTCGCAGAATTTGTAAAAACCTGCGGTACACAAATTCACATTTAGATTCACACTCACATTCTTTGAGGTGCATTTATACCTACCAATGTCAACCCTTCAGACAAGACAGATTTCACTGCATATGCTAGATTAAGTCTTGCGTTCGATAGAGGGACATTTTCGACATCAACAATCTTGTTCTCCGCATAATATTTATGGAATGCCGATGCTATCTTTTCAAGATAGTCTGTTAAGTAGTGTGGTGAAAGCCTTTCAGCCACTTTTTCCAATATCTCATCAAAGAGGGATATTAGTTTTATAAGTCTCATTTCGCTCTCACTTTCCAGTAATTCTATCGAATCCAATAACGTGAAGTTTATACCCTTTGCCTGTGCATTTTCAAAAAGACTAGAAATCCTTGCATGCGCATACTGTACATAGAATACTGGATTCTCATCTGTCTTAGATTTCGCCAATTCTAAATCGAAATTGAGGTGTGTATTCACATCGACCATTGCGAAGAAATACCGTGCTGCGTCACTTCCAACTTCATCTATGAGCTCATCAAGCGTAACAAACTCACCAGCTCGTGTACTCATCTTGACGACTTCATTTCCCCGTTTCAGTGTCACAAATTGATGCAGAACGAAGATCAGGAAATCCTCAGGAATACCCAAAGCTTTCATTGCTGCGTACATTCTTGGCAAATGGCCATGATGGTCACTCCCGAATATATCAATTGCGGTAAAGAAACCACGTTTGTATTTTCTATAATGATAAGCTATATCCGTTAGAAAATATGTGTAACTACCATCATTTTTTATCAACACTTTATCGTTATCATTTACAAATCGAGAGGTTCTAAACCAGATTGCACCATCTTGTTCATAGATAAGATCTTTCTGCTCCAATATCGTCAAAACTTCCCGAATTGTACCATCTTCTATCAAACTACTTTCTTTGAAAACGTTATCAAATTGTGCACCGATCTTTTCAAGTGTTGAATTGAACATATTCGTTATCTCTACTAAGGCATACTCTTTGAATACTCTTTCAACATCTTCATTCCATATCTTGAAGTACCTATCGTTATGATCAGAAATAACCCTTTTGGCAATATTTATAACGTACTTGCCTTTATAACCATCTTCTGGTATAGGTTCATCGAATCCAAGAATCTGGTTATAGCGTGCCCAAACAGATTTCGCTAGTAACTTGATCTGTCTTCCTGCATCGTTTAGATACATCTCTTTAGTAACATCATACCCGATATACCTCAGGACATTTCCTAACACATCTCCTATAACCACTTGACGGCCATGACCAATTGTAAGAGGACCTGTTGGATTAGCACTGCCATATTCTAATAGAACGTTCTCTCGTTTCTTGAAATTCCATATACTGCGTGGGTCTTGCATGAATTTTATTAGAAAGTCTCTGTAAAATTCATTGGAAACTTTGAAATTTATGAATCCGGGACCAGCTATGGTAACTTCTTTAAACATCGGACGGTCTGAGAACTTTTCAACAAAGTACTTGGCAATTTCTCGTGGTGGCTTTTTGAAATACTTGGCACCCGCAAGTGCGATATTTGTCGAAAAATCACCAAACTGTTCTTCAGGTATTTCTACTACAAAGTCGTATTCATAGCCAAGCTCCATTAGGTGACTTTTTAGTATGCTCTGGATCTCTCGCCTTATCATTTCTCAGACCTCCTGAATGCTTTCAATTATAAGATTCCATATCATGTCTATACCTTCCTTAGATATCGATGAACAAGGTATTATTTCTTTGATTCCATAACCTGCAAGGACACTCTCGAAATATTTGTATTGCTTTGTCTTTTCCGAACTACTTAATTTATCGACTTTTGTCAACAATACTGCAGGTGATATGCCAAGAATTTGTACCCATTCAAGTAGTTGCCTATCTGATTCCATCAACTCATGCCTCGAATCTATAAGGGAAAACAGGATCTTCATATTCCAGGAACGTTCAGCAAAATATCTTTCTATAATCTCTCTCCATTTCTCCCTCTCTTTTTTAGATGCACGTGCGTATCCATAGCCAGGTAGATCAACGAGGTAAAACTTGTTGTTAACAAGAAAGTAATTGATACTTCTTGTCTTACCAGGATCCTTACTTACGTACGCTATTTTCTTTCCAAGAACTGCATTCAATAAGCTTGATTTTCCAACGTTTGACCTACCAACAAATGCGAATTCACCGTCCAAAGAAGGTGGAAAGCTGTCATCTATCTTAGTTATCACTTTTTCTAGTCTTATGTCTTCTATCTTTATTGGATTCATTTTCACACAAAGCCACCTCCAATACTTGCTCCACAGTTTCAGCGAATGTAAATTTCATCTTTTCTCGAACTTCTTTTGGTACTTTATCTATGTCCACTTCATTCTTCACTGGTAGAATTACGTGATTGATTCCTTTTCTATATGCAGCAATTACTTTCTCCTTTATACCTCCTACTGGTAGCACTCTCCCTCTCAATGTAATTTCGCCAGTCATGGCTATATCATTTCTAACAGGGATATCTTTTACAACAGAGACTAGCGCAGTTGTAATAGTAATGCCTGCACTGGGACCATCCTTTGGGACAGCACCTTCAGGTACATGTATATGTATATCGTTTTTCGTAAATCTTTCGGCGTATCCATCACCACAGAGCTTTCTTACTACGCTGAGAGCAATTCTAACTGATTCTTTCATCACATCTCCTAACTGACCTGTAATGATCAGTCCACCGTTTCCAGGCACTAGTGAACATTCTATATATAGTGTTGTACCACCATTTGGTGTCCAAGCCAACCCTGTAGCTACACCAACTATTGGCTTGTTCAACTTGTCCTCGTCCCTTATCTTTCCAGGACCCAAGTATTCCTCTACTTTTTCTGGTGTTATGATAACCGTTTTCCCTGTCTTTGTGAACTCTAAAGTTGCTTTTCTTATAACACTGCGTAGCTCTCTTTCCATTTCGCGTACACCAGGTTCGAGTGTGTACTCGTTTATAATCTTCTTTATTGCACCATCTCTGAAGTTGAATATCTTTTTTTCACCATTGATAAATTCCGAACTGATCTTCGGTATTATGTAGTTTTTTGCTATGTGAAACTTCTCCATATCTGTATAACTAGAAATCTCGATAACTTCCATTCTATCGCGTAAGGCTGGAGGAATTGTATAGAGTACGTTAGCAGTTGTTATGAACAGTACTTCAGACAAATCATATGGAAGTTCGATATAATAATCAACAAATTCTCTATTTTGCTCTGGATCAAGTACCTCGAGCAGGGCAGAGGCTGGATCTCCTTGAAAACTGATTCCCATCTTGTCCACTTCATCTAGCAAGATTACAGGATTTTTGACTTCCAGTTTTCTGATAAGCTGAATAATCCTTCCAGGCATAGCACCAACATATGTTCTTCGATGACCCCTAATTTCTGCTTCATCTCTAAGTCCACCGAGTGACATCCTTCCAAATTTCCTATTCATGGCTCTGGCTATGGACTTTGCAAGCGAGGTCTTACCAACACCAGGAGGTCCCGAAAAACAGATTATCGGGGCTTTTGCTTTATCGGACAGTTTTCTAGTTGCTAAGTACTCTAGTATCCTCTTTTTCGGTTCTTCTAGACCGTAGTGATCATCCTCGAGTATTTTTTCAGCAAATTCTATATCTATCGTATCTTCCGTCTTCTCGTACCACGGCAATGCTAGTATCCAATCTAGATAAGTTCTTATAACAGTTGCTTCTGGAGCATATGGCGACATTTTCTCCAACCTTTTTAGTTCTGATCGAGCCTTTTCCTTGACGAACTCTGGATAATTCCCCGTTTCAATTCTTTCTTGTAGCTCCTTTATCTCCACATCTTCTTCTCCGCCAAGTTCATCACGTATAACCCTTAGTTTTTCGCGCAAATAATATTCCCTTTGACTCTTTTCTATCCTCTCTTTAACTTTTTGATCCAGCTGTTGTTCTATTTCAAGAAGCTCTGTTTCACGTGCAAGTATATCTAATATTCTCTCCAATCTTGTCGCCGGATGAACTATTTCGAGAAGCTCCTGCTTTTCCTCAATGGTTCCAGGACATAAAGAAGCTGCAATATCTGCAAAAATATCTGCATTGTCAACATCTTCAAGCAGCATCAGTGTTTCTAACGGTATCTTTCTCGAATACTGGACGTACTTATGCAATTCTTCCTTTACCATTCGCATCAACGCAATAAGTCGTTTCGACTTACTGTATCTTGCCCTTAGTACTTCAATTTCAAACCTAAAGAATTTATCCCCTGTATTCCTCAAGAATTTGGCCCTAGCAATGCCTTCAACTAAGACCTTAAAAGTGCCGTCCGGAAGTTTACCAACTTGTATAATCCTAACAACAGTACCTATCTTGTACAAATCCTTTTCCGTCGGATTCTCGACTGTTGGGTCTTTTTGGTTGACTACGAATACAAGCTGATTGGTTCTCTCCAGTGCTTCTTCGAGGGCCATGAGAGAGTATTCTCTTCCGACATAAAAAGGGACAACAGTGTTTGGGAATATCACTATATTACTACGCATTGCTATTGCTGGTAGTTCATTTGGTATGGATATTCTTTCTTCTCTGCTTTTCTTAGCTTCCTTTTCCAATCTACTGAATTTGGGTTTCGAACTTTCTGGTTTATTATCCTGAACCTTTTTATTTGATGCCTTCTCATTCGATTTTTTCGGCAATTTCTAAGCACCTCCTAATCCTATCGAGTACATTCCCTCTTGCTTGAACTGAGACCTTTCTACGAAATTCGTCGAAATGTTCAAAATGCACATTAATGACTTCATCTTTGAAAAACTCTCTTAGTCGTTCTCCCCACTCTATGATAAATATACCATCTCCATCCTCTAGCTCGCTTTCCAGCACATAGAATATCTCTTCCATGCTACCTAGTCTATAAGCATCTACATGAAAAACAGTCTTCTCGCATACATATACGTTCATCAATGTAAAAGTTGGACTCGTAACTACCAACGGATTACAACCAAGCCCTTTAACAATTCCCCGAGTGAAAGTGGTTTTGCCTGAACCTATTTCACCAGATAGGATAACTATGTCACCCTCATTCAGACATCCTGCCAATCTTTCTGCAGTTTTTGTGAGCTCTTCTTGACTTATGATTCCCAGTTCAATGCACGGTTCACAGCCTGTTTCCACCTTTCAAATTCCTCCTCACGCTCCTGCTTAGGTGTGAAAATCCTGTCTATTTTTCTTATCTCCTTGAGTTTTTCCTTGTTGGTCAAGCCCAAGGCAATTGCTGAAAGGCTTGCCGCACCAAGGGCTGTTGTTTCTCTGTTGATTGGCCTCTCAACAACTGTTTTGACAGCGTCAGAAAGGATTTGCATAACCAGGTCATTTTTAGAGACCCCTCCATCTATTTTCAGAGTGTTTATATCTAGCCCACTCTCGATCTTCATCAGATTAACGAGTTCTGCTACGGAAAAGGCAATACCTTCAAATGCTGCGTAAATTATATGCCTTTTATCAGAACTTGGCGTAAGACCTATTATCAATCCTCTTGCAAATGGGTCCCAATACGGGGCTCCTAATCCGGTTAAGGCTGGAACAAAATATATCCCTCCATTGTTTCCAACTTGAAGTGCTAGGTCTGTCAGTTCAGTACTGTTTTTACCAAATCCAAGATTCTTCGTCATGTAACTGATCAATGTCCCAGTTGTAAATACACTTCCTTCGAGCGCATATACAATCTCGTCTCCTATTTTCCAACCAATAGTACTCAACAAATTATGTCTTGACTTGATTATTTCTTCTCCAGTGTTCATAAGGATGAAGCTACCAGTACCTAAAGTACATTTTACATCACCCTTATTGTAAGCAGTTTGGCCAAACAATGCAGATTGTTGATCTCCAATCAATGATGCGACAGGTATTCCATCTGATGTTTCACCAACGTACTGTGCAGTATCTACAAGTTCCGGAAGAAATTCATGCTTCACGTTGAACAGCTCAAGTAAATCGTCATCCCAATCCAACGTATGGATGTTAAAGAGCATAGTTCTTGAAGCATTCGAATAATCGGTGACATGCCTTCCCGTCAATTTCCACGCCAAGAAAGAATCTATTGTACCAAACCTTAAAGTACCTTTGTTATACGAATTCTTAACAGATTCAACGTTATCTATCAGCCATTCCATTTTCGTTGCTGAGAAGTAAGGGTCAACGACCAATCCCGTTCTCTCCTTTATCGCACTTCCATAATTCTGCCTTAGGAAAGTTGAACGATTTGAGGTTCTTCTACATTGCCAAACAATTGCATTATATAGGACTTCTTTCGATACACTGTCCCATGCAATTATAGTTTCCCTTTGATTAGTTATTCCAAGTGCTCTTATTTTCTCACTTCTAGATTGCGCAACTCTTTTACATTCCTCAAGCACTTCCTGAACAGTTTGCCAGATCTCTTCGGGATTGTGTTCAACCCATCCCTCTTTTGGGTAGTACTGCTTGAATTCTCTCCTTGCTTCGTGAACTATCGCAAAGTTATCATCAAAAAGTATTGCCCTTGTACTCGCAGTGCCCTGATCCAATCCAATATACACATCAATCACCCCTTAATTAGAGGTTTCTATTTCCTTAGTATTCTTAGTATCCCTATATTATGTAACCAATAACTTTCTTATCATCAAGATCGATAAATTATTTGAAGAATTTTCCTATCAGGTTTAGAACCACTGTGAGAATAATACTTAGAATAATCATCGTAGTAATCGGAAAAATGAAAACAAAATCCTTCTTCTTTATAACGATGTCACCGGGCAACCACTTGAAATTACTCATCCTCGATATCATTAATATCATCAAGCCCATTATAATAGTCGTTACGCCTACCATGATCAATAATTTTCCAATTTCCCGCATTTTCTCCCTCCTTAAAATACGAAAAAGGAAGAGCAACCATCTCACCATCATCAGTTTGGAGCGTAACTCGCAAGAGGAATACGTTGACCGTGATTACTTTGGCTATCTTACCTTCATAATAGATGGTTGAACCTTCGTCAGGGATATTCTCAAGCGCATCGACATAGAAATCATGCTCGTACATCAAACAGCATAATAACCTACCACATGGACCTGTTATTTTAGACGTGTTTATCATCATTTGCTGACGTTTTGCGTGTTTTAACGTTATACTATCGAAATCTCTCAGAAAATATGAGCAACAACTCTTCATACCGCAAAGTCCCAACCCTTTTATAAACTTCATTTCATCTCTAACGCCAACTTGCCTAAGCTCGATTCTTGTCTTGAATTCCTTGGCTATATCTTTTACCAGCTCACGAAAGTCAACACGCGTTTTTGAGCTAAAATATATGACCAACTTGCTTCTGTCAAATATGTACTTCGACTGCAATATTTTCATTGGCAAATTGTGCTTCTTGGCTAACTCTATTGTCACTTCTCTCGCTTTCGACGCTATTTTCTCGTTCTCCTTGATTATCATTAGATCTTCTTCCGTCGCCTTTCGAATAATTGGTCTTATCTCATAATCTACATCATCTATAGTGACATCTTTTGGGCCTAGAAGAACTTTACCATAGTCTGTTCCAAACTCGCTCAATATAATCGCATGATCGCCATATCCAAAAACTTCTCCATTATCAGCGTAGTAAACTATCTTTCCCATTGGTACCAACTCAATTCCATAAACTGTTGCTTGAAAACTCATAAGTTTTCACCTCTGATTCCCAAAAGTAGAGTATGATAAGTAAGGCCATAGTTAAAATTCGCAAGCTTGCTTTTTTGAATTTCGTCGCATACTTTCAGATATTCGATCTTTTCCTCTATCCTAATTTCGTCTCGGTTGAAGAACAACCAAGCGATAACTTTAGCAAATTTTCTTAAGAAGTCGAAATCGTTCAATTTAGACATTCTTGAGATAAACTTGACATATTCTTTGATATCTTTCTGAAGATATTTTTCGATAAGTTCTTTTATACTCATGATCTGATTGAGTATATCTTCCGACTCGAATACTTCCTCTTCAGGAAGTATTTCATAATCACCTGATAACAACCTTTCTTCAAATTCAGAATTCCACAAGACAAGATATCTTTCAAAATCATTTAATCGCTCCGATTCCGGAACAAATTTCACAAAAATTCTTTGAACCCTGCTCTTGACAGTTGGGAGTAGTGAATTCCAACGAGTTGTTATCAAGATTATCATCGAATAACTTGGGGGCTCTTCCAATGTTTTCAAAAAGGCATTTGCTGCTTCTTGAGTCATCTTATCTGCTTCGTATACCACGATTATTTTTGAATCGCCTTGTGGGGAAAAAGTTAGGAAATCGATGATCTTGCGTATTTCCTCTATTCCGATGTTATTATCTGGCCTTATGCTTAACACATCGTAAGGATCGTTTAAGCTAATAACATCTGTCATCAGCTTTTCAGCATAGGATATATTATGTGTAACTATGCAGAACGATTTACCAGGTTTTAAACCTGCTAAGTCACTCTTTGTAGTGTTTAATTCCAACGAAACACCTCCGTTTGTAATCTATTAGAGTTTCAGATGATATGGACTCAAAACAAACTGAATTCCTATTTTCATGCGTTATGTTTATGCCTATTTCCATTGTTTTATTATATCACATGTTCGACCAATTGGGCAGTGTGTGGTATAATTTCGTTAGATTAGTAGGAGTTACTACAAAGAGAGTGGTAGAAAAGTCAAAGGACTTAATGTTAGAAAGGGGGGAAGAGCACATTCCTCTCCATCTTGTAGAAGGAGGAGTCTCCTGTGCTCGATTTTAATGAAGGGGTTCAGTAACCAATCATTCGTTGAAAAGATAGACAAAAGCATCGGAATAATCATAGATGAACTCATCGACATCTCTCCTGAGCATACAAAACATCTCATAGAAGGATTAAAAGAGTTTGTGCTAAGACCTGGGAAAAGGATAAGACCCGTATTATTGATTTTATCATACCAAGGATACGGTGGTAGCAATATAGATGATGCCATTCTTTTTGGATCGGCTATAGAGATTATGCATTCATTTTTGCTTGTTCACGACGATATAGTAGATGAATCTGAAATAAGACGGGGTGAGCCAACACTACATAAATTGTATGAAGGCACATATAAAAGGCAAAAGCTCGGTAAAGATCTAGCACTTACAGTTGGTGATATCGTTGCATTTTACGTTATTAGGATTATCGGCAAACTTGATGTAGGGGTCGATGTTTTGAAAAGGTTGATAAGAGTTTTCTCAGACTGTTACGTAAAAACTGGATACGGACAACTTTTGGATATCTTATATAGTTCAAATATTGACCAGGATGTCTTAAGAACAAATATTCCAGAAGAGATATGCCTCCTAAAGACTGCTTATTATACATTTGTTTATCCCATGCTATTTGGTTATATATTGAGTGGAAGTGAAAAAGGCGAAGAGAAAAAAATAGTTTCACTTGGTGAAAAAATAGGTGTTGCATTTCAGTATCGTGACGATTTGTACGGTATATTTGGTGGTGAGGCAAAGAGTGCAAACGACATATCGGAGGGCAAATATACGGTACTTGTGAAAAAGGCTGCGGAATGCCTCGAACCAAAAGAACAGGCGAAGTTTATAAGTATTTTGAATAAACATGATAAGAGTGAAAGTGACATCAAGTATGTAAAGAGTATCATAATAAACTCAGGGTCCGTTGAATGGTTGAAAGAGCAAATAACAAGATTGGTAAAAGAGAGTATCGAGGAACTAGATGAATTAAGTATCTTTCAAGACTCTAAACAAGAACTGGAGAATACATTCGTCGAGATCTTGAAATTGCCCGTCTAATCTCCACTCTTGTACTATTTGCTATGCATCAAGTACAATTCAAAGTTCAAAACAATTCGAGGAAGCCTTGAGAGCAACTATGAGAGCAATTAGGGGTGATAAATAATGGCAGATTTTCCAGTTCAATATAAAAATCCTGGACCAGAAGTTGAGTTAAAAGTAAGACGAGGATATCCACTTTTAGGTGCAACTCCTGATGAAACAGGTGTGAATTTCGCAATATTCTCAAGAAACGCAGATAATGTTGTTTTAGAGCTTTATCAGAACTACTACGATATCGGCCCATCTCATGTGTTTTACTTAGACCCAACGAAGAACAGAACAGGAGATATATGGCATATATATGTTTACAATGTGGGGCATGGTCAGTATTATGGATGGCGCGTAGATGGGTTATACGACCCCATCAACGGTAAACGATTCAACAGGAATAAATTGCTAATAGATCCTTATGCAAAGGCAGTAACCACCTTTTTCGACTGGGATGATGAGGCAGTATACGGATATGATAGGACTTCACCGTTACTAGACTTGTCGTTTTCTACACTCGATTCGGCGAGAAGCATGATACGTTCCATAGTCATAGACGACTCGAAGTACGATTGGGATGACGATAAACAGCCACACATACCTTGGAATGAGGCAATTATCTATGAAATGCATGTAAGATTATTTACGATAAGTGAAAGCTCAAATACTAAATATCCTGGCACATTTCTTGGAATAATTGAGAAGATCGATCATCTTAAGGAATTGGGTGTTACTACTATTGAATTGATGCCGGTTTTTGAGTTCAACATCAACTCAAATCCAAATATAAACTCTCTAACTGGTGAAGAATTGAAAGATGTATGGGGGTACAATCCACTGAATTTTTTTGCAGTTACTGGGAATTATTCTGTTGGTCTAAAATTGGGAGAGCAAGTCTTTCTATTCAAGGATTTCGTAAAAGAACTACACAAGAATGGTTTTGAAGTGATACTGGACGTTGTTTACAACCATACTGGTGAGGGAAGTGAAAAAGGGCCGACATTATGTTTCAGGGGAATTGATAACGAAGTATACTATATGCTGAATCCAACAAACAAACGTTACTATGCTAATTACTCAGGTTGCGGTAACACCTTGAATTGTAACCACGCAGTTGTTAAGGAGATGATAATCAACAGTTTAAGATATTGGACAACAGAAATGCATGTGGACGGTTTTAGGTTTGATCTTGCATCGATTCTAGGTCGTACACATGATGGCAGATGGATTGGGGACCTGTCTTTACTCAAGGATATTGCTGAAGACCCGATAGTTGGTAGGTTAAAGCTCATAGCAGAGGGTTGGGATGCTGCAGGTGGATATTATCTCGGATTATTTCCTGAAGGATGGGCAGAATGGAATGGTAAATACAGAGATTGTGTGAGAAGATTTATCAGGGGAGACAACGGAATTATCGAAGAGCTGATGCTAAGAATATCTGGTAGCCCCGATTTATACCACAATAGAAAGCCACATACCAGCATAAACTTTATCACATGTCATGATGGTTTCACGATGAGAGACTTGGTATCGTATAACCAAAAGCATAATGAAATGAACGGTGAAAACAATGAAGACGGTGCTTCTGAAAACTTCAGTCATAATTGGGGAGTTGAGGGTGATACAGATAATCCAGAGGTCAACAAAATAAGGAAGCAACAGATAAAGAATTTCTTCTCAATCCTTATGCTTTCTCATGGTACACCCATGCTTTTGATGGGTGATGAGATGTACAGAACCCAAAAAGGGAACAACAATGCCTACTGTATCGATGATGAGACAACATGGGTTGATTGGACACTAAAAGAAGAGCACGAAGAAATATTCAGATTTGTTGAAAAGATAATTAAGTTCCGAAAATTCCATCCGGCTTTGAAAAGGGAGTGCTTCTTTCAAAAATACGACAAATTCGGAAATGTTATTACCGATATAACATGGCATGGAACAGAGCCTTTTGAACCAGACACTAGCTATACCTCCCATTCTATTGCTTTCATGATATCAGGTTTTGAACCATTAAAGGGTGTGATAATCGACAATGATATATACGTTATTTTAAATCAGTGGAAGGAACCACTTCGGTTTATACTACCACCAATTCATGCAAGAAGTTGGCACAGAGTCGTTGATACAAGTTTGGCATATCCTGATGATTTTCTCAACATACCTGAAAAAGTTGAGAATCATTATATAGCTAAACCTTATAGTACTGTTATTTTTATATCTTTCTAAGAACGTAACTAATACTAATTAAGCAGTCAAGAAGGATCGAGGAGGCATAGACTATGATACAAGTAGTGGGAATTGCTTTATTTATCGCAGGCATTTACATCAACATCAAGGTTAATAATATATTCATATCCAAGTTAGTCCAACTATTTGTACTGATATCCTTGGGGTATACTCTTAAGAACCAGTTTATCATCGTCCTCTTTACAGTTTTTCTATTGATATCAAGAAACCTATACACACCTATTGGGATTGAATTAATTGATGACCTAAAGAGATTCTTATTTGCTAAGACGATGTTAAGGAATACCACGTATTTAATGCTTGTTATAACAGGTGGAATATTCGTAGGATTTTCATTGCCTGCTGTAAAGAGTTATTCTGTAACAATTATAATCACAACTGCTGTTGCGTTACTGCTGATATACGTAGTAGAGCTCTCGAACTATAAAAGCTTTGAAGAGAAGATAAAAAGGGCCAGTGAGAAAAGCACCGACCCAATTGAAGCAATTAAATACGCATATGAACTCATGCATCCACTATCACAGGCAAACATCGAGGAAACGATCAAAAATAGAGTTGAACTATTCGCGAGTTTAAGAAATAGGGATTCAGAGAAATCGAGTGTAGAAAAGCAGTCACCACATACAAAGGACCTTAGATAGGTTCTGGTAGCGGTCCTACGCTTCGATAACAAACTCCATTTCTACAGTTGCACCCTTTGGCAAGGCTTTTACACCGACTGCACTACGTGCTGGATATTCATCTACATAGTCTTTGAAAACGCGTCCATATGTCTCATTTATTCTTGGGAACTCATCGAGCTGTGTGGTAAAGATCGTTGACTTGACAACGTTGCTCAATGAAAGTCCAATCTCGGAAAGCATTGCCGAAAGGTTTCTCAGTATCTGTTCCACTGCTTTTGAAACATCGTCAGTTATGATTTCTCCAGTCTCTGGAATGATAGGCAATATTCCAGAAAAGAAGATCAGATTTCCCGACTTTACTGCAGAAGAATACGGCCCAACAGCCTTTGGTCCCTTTTCGAATCTTAATACCTCCATATCAAAACCTCCTTCTCCCACGGCATAGATTCTTTAAACCATCCCACCACCTGTAGAGGTGGGGGATTTCGAAAGAAGTTTGGTCAAACGAACCTTATTCTTTCAGGCTGGTTTAAGCAGCCTCTAGCCTGTAGGACTCTTAAGTCCACCAGGTTACTTTTGCGAAGTATGTTCAGTGCACCGTTGCAATCAACGTTTATAATTGTACCTTGATAAGTTCTGTATTGACCCCTAGATATGCGCTTGCCTCTAAAATTGTATTCTTGCGGGTTATCTGCGTTGTAAACAGGAAGGGTATCATTTGCAAAGAAATCTGCTTGTGAAGTGTAGCTTTCTTCCTGTTCCACGTAGTTGATGCCATAGCGCTCGCAGAGTGATTTG